>Ga0102588_1000067_pt1 | contig 248642 bp, 251 predicted proteins | sample AraplaMF_Col_mMS_FD_76854 | JGI IMG/M metagenome (GOLD analysis project Ga0102588, IMG submission 76854) | Arabidopsis root microbial communities from the University of North Carolina, USA - plate scrape MF_Col_mMS (SPADES assembly) (version 2) | ecosystem: Host-associated > Plants > Roots >... | reverse complement strand
CGCAGGACGTCTTCGCTGATGCGCATCTGACGTTCCATTTCCTGCACGGCAGCAGCCGGGGCGTCGATGTCGACGAGAACGTAGTGAGCCTTGCGGTTCTTCTTGATGCGGTAGGTGAGGGACTTGAGGCCCCAGTTTTCTACGCGCCCGACCTTACCGCCGTTAGCTTCGAGGACACCCTTGTACTGTTCTACGAGGGCATCAACCTGCTGAGCGGAAATATCCTGTCGGGCAAGGAATACATGTTCATAAAGAGCCATGACAGCTTTGCCTTTCTTGCGTTTGGTCAACCCGGTATTCGGCGGCTAAGCCTCAACGACTGCTCCTGATTGGGCCGAACCCAGGCAAGAAAAGCGTTTCCGAGACGGTCGAGAGCGGAGACACGGGAGGCTGGAACGCTTCCGTTCCGAACGATTCCCTCAAAGGAAACCGGCCCTCCGTTCAGCCACCAGCCAGAAGACCGGGTTTCGAACAGGGGCGCTTATACGGATTTTTCAGCAGAAGGCAAGGGCTGCGGCGAAATCAGTCGCCGAACTAGAGCAGTGGGAAAATGCAACCAAAGATTATGTATAAAGTGTATCAAAATAACCCAGGATTGATATGATTTAGCTTTCGTGCATACTCCCGCCGCCGCGGACAATGACTGTCCGTCCAATGTGAGGGGAAATACAATGCACCACGGAAGCAAAGGCTTCGAGGTCACTGCACCTCGTTCACGTTTTTACCAAGGCGGCTTCGGCCGTATCTTTCCTGATCTTGAGCCATGGGCGCCGCCAGGTATTCCAGATCATCTGCTTGAAGAGCATTTTCTTGCTTTTGCTTCGGCGAACATGGCCGAAGTGGTCAACGGTGTCCCGGAAGATCTGGCAGCCGCCGACACGCCGCAAGCTGCAGGCGCGCCGGGCAATGGCAACTCCGATCTGCCATCGGGATATGTCTATTTCGGCCAGTTTGTCGATCACGACCTGACGCTTGACGTAACGCCGTTGAGCGACGCCGAGATCGACCCGAACCGCCTGCATAATTTCCGCACGCCGCGTCTCGATCTCGACAGTGTCTACGGCATGGGTCCGGATGCACAGCCGCACCTTTATGAGCACGTCAATGGCGTGTTCACCGGCAGGCTGATCTGTTCGCTGCTTCAGGACCCTGCCTTCGCTAACCTGCCGCCGGGCGCCCGCGACCTTCAGCGCAACGCGGAAGGCCGGGCCCTGATCGGTGATCCGCGTAACGACGAGAATGCGATCGTCGCACAGATGCACACCGCCTTCCTGCAGGCGCACAACACGCTGGTCGATAGAGCCGGAGCACTGCCCGGCGGCGGCCAGCTTTCCGGCAGCCAGCTATTCGAACAGGCGAGACGCAGCTTGAAACGGCTCTACCAGTGGATCGTCTGGAAGGATTTCATCCAACGCATCGCGGATCGCGATGTACACAAGATCGCGCTGCGGTCCGAGAAGCAGCAGGACGGGCGCACACTCTGGAAGCTCGGCTACAAGGAGGATGTCTATTCCTGGCGCAACCAGCCGTTTATGCCGTTGGAGTTCTCCGTGGCTGCCTATCGCTTCGGCCACACGCTCGTGCGAAATGCCTATCAGACGAACGGTTCTTCGGTTGCTGCGGGCTTTGGCAAGTTCTTTCCGATCTTCTCGAAAGATCCGGACAATGACGTTGGCGGCGGGCGTCCGCTGAGCATGCGGCGCGTCCTGCAATGGGACTGGTTCCTTGATATGGAGACCTCGGCGGCGGGCATCTTTCCGCAGCGGGCCCGGTCATTCGACACAAAATTGTCGAGCGCCTTGCTGCATCTGCTGGAAGACCCGACTTCGCCAGGCGATCCCGCGAAGGTGCTGAACGTGCTCGCCGCACGCAATCTTACCCGCGGCGTCAGGATGAAGCTGCCAGCCGGATCAGACGTCGCGCTTGCCCTTGGTCTCAAGCCGCTGAAGATCCCCGACACCGAACCGCAGACCCTATGGTACTACGTGTTGAAGGAAGCAGCCGATCAGGGCGCTTCGGGCGGCAAGGGCAGGGGATTAGGGCTGGTCGGCTCGATCATCGTCTGCGCCACGTTTGCCGGCATCCTCAAGGGCGATCCGCTCTCCTGGTTCAACCAGGAACCTGCCTGGGAGCCAAAGAAGGATCCGTTGCTGAAACCCGAAGATAACAAGGATGCCGAGAAGGAGGGCAACAACGACTGGGGTCTTCCCGTCATCATCCGCCTCTCGGGCCTACCGTTCAAGGCCGATGACTTCCAGGCCGTCACGGCCGCAGTATAGCCAGTAGATAGGAAAGCCGCGCGTTCATCACGCGCGGCTTTGCTGGCCTTACAGCGGCATCGGATACTGCCGGTGGACCTTCTCGATCTCGGCGAGCACATCGCCCGACAGCTTCACCTCGACCGCGCTGAGGTCGATCGTCAGCTGTTCCATCGTCGTGGCGCCGATGATGACGGAGGCCATGAAGCGGCGGGTGAGGCAGAAGGCGAGCGCCATGGCCGACGGGTCGAGGCCGTGATTGGCGGCGATCTCGAGATAGGCCTTGGTCGGAGCGTCCTGCAGCGGCTGCAGGCGGCCGCCGAGGTCGCCGTTGATCGAGGCGCGGGAGCCCGCGGGCTTGTCGCCGTTCTGGTATTTGCCGGAGAGAATGCCGGCGGCGAGCGGCGAATAGGCGAGCAGGCCAACATCCTCGTGATGCGAGAGCTCGGCGAGGTCAAGATCGAAGTGACGGTAGAGGAGATTATATTCGTTCTGCACGCTGGCGACGCGCGGCAGGCCCTTCTGTTCCGAGAGCGTCAGATATTTCTGAATGCCCCAGGTCGTCTCATTGGAAAGGCCAAGTGCGCGCACCTTGCCTTCCTTGACCAGAATATCCGTCGCCTCGAGAATATCGAGAATGTTGGCGGCGGCCTTGGCGCGGTCCTGCTTGAAGGGATCGTAGTGCCAGTTCTGTCGAAAATGGAAGTGGCCGCGGTTCGGCCAGTGGATCTGATAGAGATCGATATAGTCGGTCTTCAGGCGCTTGAGGCTCGCCTCGACCGCGAGCTTGATATTCTTGGCATCCGCACCTTCGCCGCCGCGGATGTAGGAGCGCCCGTGACCGGCTACCTTGGTTGCCAGCACGATGTCCTTGCGCTTGCCGGTCTTTGCGAACCAGTTGCCGATGAATTCTTCGGTGTGGCCGTATGTTTCCGAGGAAAGCGGCGTCGTCGGATAGAGTTCGGCGGTGTCGAAGAAGTTCACGCCCTTTTCGACGGCGTAATCCATCTGCACATGGGCTTCCGCCTCGCTGTTCTGCGAGCCCCAGGTCATGGTGCCGAGGCAGATTTGCGATACGGATATGTCGGTACGGCCTAATGTATTGAACTTCATCGGAAAACCTTGAAAAGACGGGCGCGCGGAAACCCGCGCTGGGGCGGCGCAAATTTAAGTGCGAATTCCGCGAGCGCAAGTGCAAAAAGCCCGGTTTCTCGCACCTGCAAAAGGCTCTGGAGACCGCAAGCGGGCTATTGACTCCTCAGGAAAGAACGTCAATTGGAGGCGAAATCGCCCAAATGACATAATAGGGATATAAAAATGACGGTCGCTTTTACATTTCCGGGCCAAGGCAGCCAGGCTGTCGGCATGGGCAAGGAGCTTGCCGAAAACTTTGCCGAAGCCCGCGCGGTCTTCGATGAAGTCGACGAGGCGCTCGGCGAAAAGCTGTCCTCCATCATGTTCGAAGGTCCCGAAGAGACGCTGACGCTGACGGCGAATGCCCAGCCGGCATTGATGGCCGTCTCCATGGCCGTTATCCGCGTCCTGCAGGCCAAGGGCCTCGATCTCAACTCCAAGGTTTCCTATGTCGCCGGCCATTCGCTCGGCGAATATTCGGCACTCTGCGCTGCCGGCACGTTCTCGCTTGCCGATACCGCCCGCCTTCTGCGCATCCGCGGCAATGCCATGCAGGCAGCCGTTCCGGTTGGCGTCGGCGCCATGGCGGCCATCATCGGCCTCGAGCAGGCCGACGTGATCGCCGTCTGCGAAGAGGCATCCGCTCTCGGCTCCGTCCAGATCGCCAACGACAATGGCGGCGGCCAGCTGGTCATCTCCGGCGAGAAGGCAGCCGTCGAAAAGGCGGCTGCGCTTGCGACCGACAAGGGCGCCAAGCGCGCTATCCTGCTGCCGGTTTCCGCGCCCTTCCATTCGACGCTGATGGCGCCTGCAGCCGACGCGATGCGCGAAGCGCTCGCCGGCGTTGCCAAGTCCAACCCGATTGTCCCTGTTATCGCCAATGTCCGCGCCGCACCCGTGACTGATGCCGGCGAGATCGCCAGGCTGCTGGTCGAGCAGGTTACCGGCCAGGTCCGCTGGCGCGAGACGGTCGAGTGGTTCGCTGCAAACAACGTTACGACGCTCTATGAGCTCGGCTCCGGCAAGGTTCTGACGGGCCTCGCGCGCCGCATCGACAAGACGGTCAATGGCATTGCAGTCAATACGGCCGCCGATATCGACGCCGCCGTTGCCGCCCTCATGGCCTGATCGGCCCCACCAGACATAAGGAACGCTTCCATGCTCGATCTTACCGGCCGCAAGGCTCTCGTCACAGGCGCATCCGGCGGTATCGGCGAGGAAATCGCCCGCATCCTCCACAAGCAGGGTGCCATCGTCGGCCTGCACGGCACGCGCGTCGAAAAGCTCGAAGCGCTGGCCGCCGATCTCGGCGACCGCGTCAAGATCTTCCCGGCGAACCTGTCGAACCGTGACGAAGTCAAGGCGCTCGGCGCCAAGGCCGAAGAAGAGCTCGGCGGCGTCGACATTCTCGTCAACAATGCCGGTATCACCAAGGACGGCCTCTTCGTTCGCATGAGCGACGAGGACTGGGACAGCGTCATCGAAGTCAACCTGACCTCGATGTTCCTGCTGACCCGCGAACTGACCCATCCGATGATGCGCCGCCGCTTCGGCCGCATCATCAACATCACGTCGATCGTCGGCGTCACCGGCAATCCCGGCCAGGCAAACTACTGTGCCTCCAAGGCCGGCATGATCGGCTTCACCAAGTCGCTGGCGCAGGAGATCGCCTCCCGCAACGTGACGGTCAACTGCGTCGCTCCCGGCTTCATCGAGTCCGCCATGACCGGCAAGCTGAACGACAAGCAGAAGGACGCGATCATGGGAGCGATCCCGATGAAGCGCATGGGCACGGGCGCCGAAGTCGCCTCGGCCGTTGCCTATCTCGCTTCCAACGAAGCAGCCTACATGACGGGCCAGACGCTGCACGTAAACGGCGGCATGGCCATGATCTGAAACAGGAAACCGGCCCCGTCACGGTTTTTCGCGTCAATAGCGTGTTGACCAATCTGGCGGGGTTGATTTTCTGGCTTTGCGGCAGACATAAACCGTGTTAAGCGGGCCAATGACTGTGAACAGTCGTCCCGAGAAACAAGGCGAACCGGCGGGCTTTAAGCCAGCCTGGTACACCTGGAAGCCGGGCCAACGAGTTTGCCGAAGGCGTCGAGAGGGCGCCGTAGGCTGAAACAGGGTAGGGGTGTCAGAAGGCACTCTGATCAGGACATAAGGTCGAGGAAACCGACATGAGCGATATCGCAGAACGCGTAAAGAAAATTGTTATTGATCATCTTGGCGTCGATGCCGACAAGGTTGTCGAAAGCGCCAGCTTTATCGACGATCTGGGCGCTGACTCGCTCGACACCGTCGAACTGGTCATGGCGTTCGAAGAAGAATTCGGCGTTGAAATTCCTGACGACGCAGCTGACTCGATCCTGACTGTCGGCGACGCAGTCAAGTTCATCGAAAAGGCCCAGGCTTAATCCTGAGCGATTTTCAAAGGGCGGGCCATGAGTCCGCCCTTTTTTCATTTGGCGCAAAGCCCACGTTCAAGAAGACTATAGGCGGGGACACTCGATGAGACGGGTCGTTATCACCGGTACCGGTATGGTATCACCCTTGGGATGCGGAACTGAAATCACCTGGAAGCGCCTGCTTGAAGGCAAGAACGGTGCCCGCCTCGTAACCGAGTTCGAAGTCGAAGATCTTCCCGCCAAGATCGCCTGCCGCATTCCCGTCGGTGACGGCACCGAAGGCACCTTCAATCCTGATGACTGGATGGAGCCGAAGGAACAGCGCAAGGTCGATCCCTTCATCATCTACGGCATGGCTGCCGCCGACATGGCGCTGAAGGATGCAAACTGGCATCCGCAGACCGACGAGGACCAGATCGCCACAGGCGTGCTGATCGGTTCCGGCATCGGTGGCATCGAGGGCATCGTCGAAGCGGGCTATACGCTCCGCGACAAGGGCCCGCGCCGTATCTCGCCATTCTTCATTCCCGGCCGCCTGATCAATCTGGTCTCCGGCCAGGTTTCGATCCGCCACAAGCTTCGCGGCCCGAACCACTCCGTCGTCACCGCCTGCTCGACCGGCGCGCATGCCATTGGCGATGCCGCCCGTCTGATCGCACTCGGCGATGCCGACGTCATGGTTGCCGGTGGTACCGAATCCCCGGTCAGCCGCATTTCGCTCGCAGGCTTTGCTGCCTGCAAGGCGCTGTCGACCCAGCACAATGACGACCCGACCAAGGCCTCGCGTCCCTACGACAAGGACCGTGACGGCTTCGTCATGGGCGAGGGCGCCGGCATCGTCGTACTCGAAGAGCTGGACCATGCGCTGGCGCGCGGCGCCAAGATCTATGCCGAAGTCGTCGGCTACGGTCTGTCGGGCGACGCCTATCACATCACCGCGCCGTCCGAAGATGGCGAAGGCGCACAGCGCTGCATGGGGATGGCGCTGAAGCGCGCCGGCCTGACGGCCGCCGATATCGACTATATCAACGCCCATGGCACCTCGACCATGGCCGACACGATCGAGCTCGGCGCCGTCGAACGCCTCGTCGGCAATGCTGCCTCGAGGATCTCGATGTCCTCGACCAAGTCGGCAACGGGTCACCTTCTCGGTGCCGCAGGCGCCATCGAGGCGATCTTCGCGACGCTGGCGATCCGCGACAACGTCGCCCCGCCGACGCTGAACCTCGACAACCCCGAGCGCGAAACGGCCATCGATCTCGTTCCGCACAAGGCTCGTCAGCGGGAAATCAATGTGGCACTGTCGAATTCCTTCGGATTCGGCGGCACCAACGCATCGCTGGTTCTGCGCCGCTACGCCGCCTGATAGGCTGGCGCCAGGGCGCATTTTGGCAGAGCACGAAGGCAGGGCCGGCACCTCGCGGCGGCGGCCCACCTGTTTTTTGCCGTATTGCTTATTAAAAAGCAGACGGGGCCAAATATAGAGGAATGCCGGGTGAGCGACACGAACCAGAGCAACGAAACGCCGGGTCAGGGCGAGCAGCAGGCGCAGAACGGCCGGATCATTCCGAAATCGCCGACTGAAGCGCTGCGCCCGGAACGCGTTCCGGAGCCGCCGAAGCGCTCCAAGAAGGCGCGCAGCCAGGTCGTGATCTTCCTCAATTTCGTCATGACGCTCGTCGTGCTCGGCTGCGCTGCAGCGGTCTTCGCCTTCTATTACGCGATCTCGAGCTATCAGGATCCAGGCCCGCTGGAGACCAACACGAACTTCATCGTTCGCAGCGGCGCCGGTCTCTCCGAAATTTCGAGCAATCTCGAGCGCAACAACATCATCTCCGACGCCCGCGTCTTCCGCTATCTCACGGCCACCCATCTGAACGAAGGCGAAAGCCTGAAGGCCGGCGAATACGAGATCAAGGCCAAGGCTTCCATGAACGACATCATGGAACTCTTGAAGTCGGGCAAGTCGATCCTCTATTCCATCTCCTTCCCGGAGGGCCTGACGGTCCGCCAGATGTTCAATCGCATGAACGAGGACCAGGTTCTGGAAGGCGAGCTGCCGACCGTGCTTCCTGCCGAAGGCAGCCTGCGGCCGGATACATACAAGTTCTCGCGCGGCACCAAGCGCGGCGAGATAGTCGATCAGATGGCGGCCGCCCAGACCAAGCTCGTCGAGCAGATCTGGGACAAGCGCGATCCCGCGCTGCAGCTGAAGTCGAAGGAAGAGCTCGTGGCGCTCGCCTCGATCGTCGAGAAAGAAACCGGCGTGCCGGACGAGCGCGCCCATGTCGCCTCCGTCTTCCTCAACCGTCTCGGCAAAGGCATGCGCCTGCAGTCGGATCCGACGATCATCTACGGTCTCTTCGGCGGCGACGGCAAGCCGGCCGACCGGCCGATCTACCAGTCGGACCTGAAGAAGGACACGCCCTTCAACACCTACCTCATCCGGGGCCTGCCGCCGACGCCGATCGCCAATCCGGGCCGCGACGCGCTGGAAGCCGTTGCCAATCCCTGGAAGACCGAGGACCTCTATTTCGTTGCCGACGGTACCGGCGGTCATGTCTTCGCGGCGACGCTCGACGACCACAATGCCAATGTCAGGCGCTGGCGCAAGCTGGAAGCCGACAAGGGCGCCGACCCGAATATCGCGGTGGACGGCCAGCCCGAAGCACAGGCGGATGCGCCTGCCGCCCAGAAGAAAAAGAAGACCAACTGATTTCGGAGGCTCGCATGGCTTTGCAGTCCATGACCGGTTTTGCACGGCGTGAGGGAACGAGCGGCCGTTGGCGCTGGGCATGGGAACTGCGCTCGGTGAACGGCAAGGGTCTCGACCTGCGTCTGCGCCTGCCGCCCGGCCTGGAACGGATGGAGGCCGATGTCCGCCGCATGGCAGGCGAGACCTTCAGCCGCGGCAACATGCAGGCGAATCTGTCGATCTCGGCCGGCGAGAACCGCTTCGAGACGGTCCTCAATCAGGATGCGCTGGCAACAGTTCTTGCCCTGCGCGACCAGCTGGCAGGCATCATCGATCCGGAGCCGCTGAAGCTCGACACGCTGCTTTCGATCCGCGGCCTCGTGGAGTTCCGCGAGAGCGAGGACAGCGAAGACGCACTCGCTGCCCGCGACGCCGATGTCGTCAGCGGCCTCGTCGGCGCGCTTGCCGATCTGAAGCTGATGCGGGAGCAGGAGGGTGCCGCCCTGGCGCGTGTGCTCCTTGACCATGTCTCGACCATCGAAACGCTGACGCAGACCATCGAGCGCGATCCATCGCGTTCACCGCAGGAGATCGCCGAAAGGCTGAAGGCGCAGGTGGCGATGCTGCTCGACGGCACGGCAGCGCTTGATCGCGACCGCCTTCACGCCGAAGCGGCGCTGCTCGCCACCAAGGCCGATCTTCGCGAGGAAATCGACCGGCTGAAGGCGCATGTCGCCGCTGCCCGCGAATTGCTGGCAAAAGGCGGCCCTGTCGGCCGCAAGCTGGATTTCCTTGCACAGGAATTTAACCGGGAATCGAATACCATCTGTTCGAAATCGAATGCCTCGGCCGTGACCGCCGCCGGCATTGAACTGAAAGTCGTCATCGACCAGTTCCGCGAACAGGTCCAGAATCTGGAGTGATCCATGCAACCGACGAAAACGTCGTCCATTCAGATCGCGCGCCGCGGCCTGATGCTTGTCATCTCATCGCCGTCGGGTGCCGGCAAGTCGACGATCGCCCGCACGCTCTTGGCGCAGGACAGTCAGATCGGTCTGTCCGTCAGCGTCACGACCCGCCAGCGCCGCCCGAGCGAGGTCGAGGGCGTGCACTACCATTTCAAGAGCATCCGCGAATTCGAGGTGCTCCGCGATTCCGATTCGCTGCTGGAATGGGCAGAGGTTCACGGCAATTTCTACGGGACGCCGCGCGCCCCCGTCGAGCAGGCGATGAGCGAAGGCCGCGACATGCTTTTCGACATCGACTGGCAGGGCGCCCAGCAGCTGCAGGAAAAGATGTCGGCGGACGTCGTCTCGATCTTCGTGCTGCCACCGACCATGACCGAGCTGCAATCGCGCCTGCACCGCCGCGCCGAAGACTCCGAAGAGGTCATCGCCCGCCGTCTCGCCAATTCCCGCGCCGAGATCGGCCACTGGCGCGAATATGACTATGTCATCGTCAACGACGATCTCGACACCGCCTTCGATGCCGTGCAGTCGATCGTCAAGGCCGAGCGCCTGCGCCGCGACCGCCGCCACGGCGTCTTCGACTTCGTCACCAAGCTATTGGAAGAGACGCCGGTTCTCTGAGGTCGGGGCGGTTTTGTGCAGGAACGGTATCTTGGTGACTCTCATGATTTTGCAAAATACGCGCTGCTTCGGCATTTATCTCAATCGATGTCTGCCCGCTTAGGCGTAAACTGGTATCTGACGCGGCCGGAGCATGTCGATACTGTTGGGAACAACGACGGTGAGAAACGTCACCATCTCGGTTCCCGTCAATGGCACGGTTGGGAGCCAGATATTCTGGACCAGCTCAGATCATTCTCGCTGTTATCTCAGCGACGAATACAGCGCGTAGCAGAGATGGGGATTCTGCCCGCCGATACATTGTTCGTTGACGATTTTGTTCCTGTGCGGGAGCGCGCTGCCTGGCACGCAGAGGCCCAAGCAACACTCCAGCCATCATCGATCGTTTTTCTTGACCCTGATAATGGCTTTGAAGTCAGATCAATGACGCCAAGAAGGGCTCCCAAATATGCCCTCCATTCCGAGGCCATCGACTATGTTCGGCGAGGAAAGATTGTCGTCGGCATTCAGTTCGCTAGACAGTGTGATCCTATAAGCAAAGCGCTCATGGTCAGAACACATCTGATGGCCGCAGGTGGCCTGCATGACGCAATTCCCGTGATCCGCGCGCGCATGGCGCCGAACTTGTTATTCATTTCGATTTCGCCGCCTGCCGCAGCAGCTGAATTGTCGGGTGCCATCCGACTTTTTGCTCAGAATAGAGAAAAAATCGAAATTATAGAGTAAAAATCAGAGACTATTCGCCAGCAAACAGAACTCTTCCACCGACAGCGTCTCGGCGCGCCGTTGTGGATCGATCCCAGCCTTTGCCAGTAGCACCTCGCCGCCGATCGGCTTCAGGCTCTGGCGCAGCATCTTGCGTCGCTGGCCGAAGGCGGCCTGCGTGACACGCTCCAGATTGGCAACGGAGCAGGGGATCGGGTTTTCACGCGGGGTCAGGTGCACGACCGTGGACGTGACCTTCGGCGGCGGCGTGAAGGCCTGCGGCGAGATGTCGAAGGCCATATGCGCCCGTGTGCGCCAGCCGGCAAGCACGCCGAGGCGGCCATAGTGATCGTCATCCTGTTCGGCGACGATCCGCTCGCCGACTTCCTTCTGGAACATCAGCGTCAGCGATTCCCAGAAGGGCGGCCACTGCTTCGGCAGCAGCCAGTTCACCAGGAGCTGGGTGCCGACATTATAGGGCAGGTTGGCGATGATCTTGACCGGTCCCTCAGGTGCCATAGCCTCGAAATCGGTCTTCAGCGCATCGCCTTCGATGACCTCGAGACGGCCCGGATAGTGATCGGCGATCTCGGCCAGCGCCGGCAGGCAGCGCGGATCGCGCTCGACGGCGATCACCTTCTTGGCGCCAAGCGCCAGGATCGCGCGCGTCAGTCCGCCCGGACCCGGGCCAACCTCGAAAACCGTCGCATTCTCAAGGCTGCCGGCGGTGCGGGCAACCTTCTGCGTCAGGTTGAGGTCGAGAAGGAAGTTCTGTCCGAGCGCCTTGCGGGCGTCGAGGCCGTGACGCTGGATGACGTCGCGTAGCGGCGGCAGGCCGTCGAGTGCAGCCATCAGCGGCGGCTCTCGGCGTTGCGGCCCAGCTGGGCGCCAAGCTTCAGCGCGGCAACGAGACTGTGCTCGCGGGCAATGCCCTTGCCGGCAATGCCGAAGGCGGTGCCGTGATCGGGTGACGTGCGCACGAAGGGCAGGCCAAGCGTGACATTGACGGAATCGTCGAAGCCGAGCGCCTTGGCCGGGATCAGCGCCTGGTCGTGATACATGCAGACAGCGACGTCGTAGCGGGCGCGGGCCTCGTCATGGAACATCGTGTCGGCGGGCAGGGGGCCGATGGCATCGATACCCTCGGCGCGTAGCTGCTGGACTGCCGGATGGATGATATCCTCGTCCTCACGGCCCATCGTGCCGCTCTCGCCCGCATGCGGATTGAGGCCGGCGACAGCGAGACGCGGCTGGGCGATGCCGAAGCGCTCGATCAGGTCGGTATTGGCGATACGGCAGGGTTCCACGATGAGCGCGCCGGTCAGGGCCTGCGGCACATCCTTGATCGGGATATGAATGGTGACGGGAATGGCACGCAGCTTCGGTCCGGCGAGCATCATCACCGGCGTGACGGCCTTGCCCGTCGCGCGTGCTGCGATATCGGCAAGAAATTCGGTATGGCCCGGAAATTTGAAGCCTGCCTCGTAAAGCACCGATTTGGCGATCGGGTTGGTAACGACCGCCAGCGCTTCACCTTTGTGGGTCAGCGCAACAGCGGTCTCGATCGCAGCGATCGTCCCCGCCGCCGTCGCCACATGCGGTTCCCCGGCAGCGACCTCGACGCCTGCGGCTATCGGAAAAACAGGAAGAGCCTCGGCAAAGATCTCGGCGGCTGAACCGGCATCCGCATGCCGGATCGGCACGGCAATATCGAGCTGGCGGGCGCGTACAGTCAGGACATCGGGATCGCCGATGAAGAAGAATGGCGCCAGGCCGAGCTCTCTGCGACGCTGCCAGGCCATCAGCGTGATGTCAGGGCCGACCCCTGCGGGGTCACCTTGCGTCAGCGCCAGCGGCCGCGAGAAGGGTACTGCCATGGCGATCAGCGATAGATGATCTGCGCCTTGGAGCGCAGTTCGTCGAGATACTTCTTGCCGTTCTCGTCGGTCGGCGCTTCCTTGTTGGCCTTCGCCTTGTCGAGGTCTTCCTGGCGGAACACCATTTCGGCAGCGGTATCGTCGGACACCTGGCGCTGGCTGCAGATCGCCAGATATTCGACGCCCTTCTCGGTCACCCGGGTCGCGGTCGTGTTGCCCTTGGCCTGCTCGATCAGCGGCTTCCAGTCGGCCGGAAGCTGCGGCGCCAGCATGCGGCCGAGATCGCGGACGGAGACATCGCGCATCGTCGCGGCGAAGACCTTAGCCTGTTCGCAGCCCGGATATTTCGAGCGCGACGCTTCCGCTTCACTCTTGCGCTTGGCAGTAATGCCCTTCTTGGCCTGCGGCACGACGAAGATGATCTGCTGCAGCATGTATTCGGTGGTTTCAGGCTTCTGCTTGTTATTTTCCATCATGCGCGAAACGAGATCACTGCTCGACATGCGTGCTGCGGAACCGTAACGGGCGTTGACGACGCGCGGCCAGCTCATCTGCACGGCAATGAACTGCTTGAAATGGTCGGGGCCGACGCCGGCACGATTGAGGATCTCGGTCAGCTGCGGGACAGTCAGCTTGTTGCCCTGCGCGAAACGCGCAAAAGAGGCATCGACCTCGTCCTTCGACACCGACATGCGGACGCGGGCGACTTCCTGACGCTTCAACGTCTCGTCGACCAGCGATTCCTCGGCGCTCTTCGCATCGGCCTTCTGATGCTGCAGCTTCAGGAAGGCCACACGCTTTGCGACGTCACCCGAGGTGAGTGCCGTGCCGTTGACGACGGCCTTGACCTCGCTTGCGGCAAAGGCCGGCTGAAACGCGGCGGCTGCAACGCAGATCGCAGCTCCTGCAAGGATTGCCGTAACCGTTTTTCTGGCGCCAATCATCTATCGACCCTTCCCTAGACGGCACAATGAAATGCGCGCCTATTTCCTTCCATCGAGACTACAGGACGTCACTTCCAGCGAAATGATGCTTTCCTATGCCTCAGATAATTGCTGACGGCAATGTCCTGCAAAAGTCTTGCGGCGAAAGAAAGGCCCTCTTTCTTTCGCCGCCGCTCTTTAAATCTTAGTTGTTGAAGATTCTAGTGTTCGGATCGTCAAACGTGCCGAGGTTGACATCGCCCAGCGTCCGGAATGTCAGTTTTGCTCCGACGGTCCAGTCGCCTGCGGCGTCGTTGGGCTGGCTGCTGTAGGCGATGGTGAAGATCGTGCACTCGTCCTCATAGGACAGGCCTATGCTTTTCCGGGCAATCGTATCGTTGTTCAGATCCCAGGCTATACCGCCGAAGATCGACCAATAGTCCTTGAATTTGACGGAAGCCTTCGTCTGCAGTTCGTCGGCATCCGCTCTCCCGGCGTAGTCCGGCTGCTTGGCAAGGTGGGTGTAGATCAGCTGCCCTTGGAACGTGTCATTTTCAAAGGCGGCGGTGAAATCGCCACGCTGGAACGACAGATCCTTCTCGTCAAGACGATAAGATGCTGCAAGCGCAAGCCCGTATGGTGTTTCGATACCGCCAAGACCAACATAGTCGGATCGGGACGTCTCGAGGCCCGATTCCGCGCCGACATTCATCAGGTCGGGGCTCGCAAACGAGTTTTCGCCTGCAAGCTGAAAGGACTGGCCGAAAATGCCGTGCAGCTTGTAGCCGTTGTCGAATGTACCCGTGTACTGGAAGCCGATATTGGCGCGGGTACCGCCCTCGATCCGATCGTAACCCGAGAACTTGTCACGCTCGAACAGGTTCGTCGCGTCGAATACGAAGCTCTGCGCATCTTCGTTCGGAAGAGCGCCGGCAAGCGGTTCATCCGGACGCGCATAAATCTGGGCGATCGGTTCGATGACATGCGAGCTGTTGGCAGTCGTCATCAGGAAGGGATAGCGAACTTCAAGGCCTGCAGTGACCATGCCGCGGGTCGCCGCATCACCATTGTCAAAGTTGCCATCGTAGGAGAGGCTCGTCGGGTTGATAGTGTTCGGACCGTCCATGTTGAGAGCGAAGGCGTCGCCACGTGCCGCAAGCATGGGCGTGATCAAAACGCCTGCCGGCGTTACAAAAGTACGCTTCCATTCCAGCTCTCCGCTGAGACGGCTATACTGTCCCTTCAATGAAAAACGATCTTTGAAGTTGTTTCCATTGAACGTATTATTCAGGAAATCATCGTGCGTTCGCGAGATGTTGGTCAGATTGACGTCCAGCGACACCTCACCGCCAGCCAGCGGCTGCGGTGCGACATAGTGGTAATCCATCGTCGGGTAGACGACAGCCTGCTGCTTTTCCGCGCCGCTTTTGGGATCCCCATTCTGAACGTCGAAATAGAATGAGCGCAGATCGAAGTAATTGCGCTTCCCAAGGCCCGTCAAATAGACCTGATTTGTACGCGTGCTCTGATTGTAGCCCTTCAGCTCATAGGTGCGCGAAAAGTTGTTATCCGACTGGTACATGACGTCCCAGCCGAATGACCATCGCGGGTTGATTTTAAACGCACCCCTTGAAGCGATCATGCCCCGATCTTCTCGCCGATCGCTTGTGCCCTCGGTAAAGGTGTCAGGACTCAACTGATTGATGCCGGCGATCCGCAGGGTGTGCGTGCCGTTCTCGAAACGTTGGCGGAACTCGGTGTCGAGCAGGAAACCCTGTTGGGTATATCCAGTGCCTGTGACCGTTGCGTCCATGCTCGGCGAAAACACGTAATAATACGGTACCGACAGGCCGAAACCGAGATTGTCGGACGTGCTCATCGTCGGGAACAGGAAGCCGGACTTGCGCTTCACGGTGTTGTCGGGAACCTCGATCCACGGAAGATAGGCAATCGGCATGCCCAGCAGTTCGAGGCGCGCATGCTCCAGGCGGATCGTATGCTTCTCGCCATTCTGGATGACGCGCTGTGATTTGACCTGCCAGAAAGGAGCCTTTTCCGGCTTCTCGGCGCAGGGCAGGCACGCGGTGTAGACACCCTTGTTCAGGATCATCTGCGTACCGCCGACGCGCTCGGCGCTTTCGGCAACGATTCGGGTATTGTCGGGTGTTTCGATGCGCAGCGCGTCGACAAAGCCGTTTGCAAAGTCGTCGGTCACGTCGAGCTTGTCTGAGTACATCCGATTGCCATCGGGACTGATCATCTCGATGTTGCCGAGGGCCATCATCCGGCCCGTCTTCTGGTTGTAATCGACACGCTGCGCGACCAGCTTGTAGCCCGCATAATTGATCTGAACGCCGCCGATGACGGAAACGACCTGTTCGTCCTTGTTATAGATCAATTCATTGGCCGACAGCACCAGCTTCTGGCCGTCTGCGACCTTCGGCTGGAACGTGCCCGGTGTGGAATTTTCCTGTGCAAAGACTTCTGGAATGCTGCCGGAATAGCTGAGCAGAGTCGCGCCTGCGAACAGGGCAACCAACTGTTTACTAAAAGTCTTGCGGTCGCCTGCCGCCACTAGCCATCCTCCTGATGAAGCAGAATCGTTGCGCCGAGTGCAAGCGCGACGACTACCGGAATCCAGGCCGCCACGAAAGGCGGCACGACTCCGCTGCTTCCAAATGCTTTTACAAGCACGGTCAGCACATAAAGCACGAAGCCTGAGAGGATGCCACCCAGAATCACGGACCTCGATTGGTTGAACCGGCTAAATTTCAGAGACACTGTTGCAGCTATGAGAGTCATCGCCACGAGAAGCAGCGGCTGCGACAGCAGTGAGTGGAATTGCGTCTCCAGCGCCTTGGTCGGGACGCCGAACGATTTCGCAATCGCAATTCGGTTGGAAAGATCAAAAAAAGCAATGGTTTCCGGCGGCGTCAGCCGCTCTTTGACGAAGTCCTGCTTCAAATTGGTACGCAATTGTACCGTTGGCTTACGCTGAACGATTTCGCCCGGACGACGCTCCGTAACGTCCTTAAGAAGCCAGTAACCATCTTCCAACTTTGCCGACTTGGCGTCCTGCCGCAGGATCACTCCGCCGTCTCCACCGAAATGAATCAGCACGGCGTCCATCAGCAGCGTGCCGTTCTCAAGAACCGTCTGAGCGCCGATGATAACGTCATCGTCCTTGCTGATCTGGCGAATCCAGGGAACCTGCGCGGCTTCGTTGGCGCGCTTGTCCTGCCCGCGCCAGTCGATCTCGACGAGAGCAGCCTGCCTTTGCCCCCAGGCGGCGATCGGATTGATCACGGCGATGGTGAAGACGCCGAGCAGGAAGGCGCCGATGATGAAGGGCGACATGAATTGCCAGGCTGAGATGCCGGCTGCGCGCGTGACCACCAGCTCATATTTCCGGTTCAGGCCGATGAGCACGGTCATCCCGACGAACAGCGCGATGAACGGCACGGTCTGCTGCAGCAGCAGCGGCAAACGGACGGCGGTCATCACCAGACCGCCGGCGACGGTATAGCCCGGCAGGCCGGACATGCGGGTCGCCGTTTCGCTGAAATCGATCAGGAAGACGATGCTGATGATACCGAGGAAGAACCAGATGGTCGTCGCAAGATAACGGCGGAAGAAATAGCGACCCAGCGTGCCGAAAATCATGCAGCGCCTCCCGAGTTCCTGTTTTTGCCCGGGAGAAGCTGCCGCCGGGTTCGCGAAAGCAGGCCGCCGACAATCGTCAGGACGGAAACACGCAGGTGCAGATTGAGAAGAAGGATCGAGATCAATGACGTCGCGATCGGAATCCCGTAAAGAATCAGGACGAAGCCCGGCCGGTTATCGATCTCGTTTGCAGCGTAAAATGATGCCCAGCGCAATGCGAAGGCCAGGCTTAGCGCCGCGATCATCGGATGCAGACGCGCCTCGCGGTGTGAGCGTGCGTCGCCGGCAATCACCAGCGAAATCAATGCGAAGACGAATGGCAGCGTCCAGTCGGTCAGGCGCCGATGCAATTCCTCGGTATAGCTGCCGGGTCTCGCGATGTAATCCTTGTCCGTCTTGTCGGGGTTGAAAAGGAAGGGGAGATCGCGGTCGCTGGCGCGCAGGGTCGCCTGGCCGCGGTTTTCCGTCAGGTCCGAAAGGTCGAACGAATAGGAATCGAAACGGATGATCGAGACGTTGCCGTCATGCGTCTTTCTATGGACTTCGCCGTTCTTCATCAGCAGCGAGGTTCCGGACGGGTCGACCGCGCCTTCGCGCGCATAGTAGATCATGTCGAAGGCCGGATCGCGCTCGTCGACAACGAAAAGACCGCGCAGCACGCGGCCCGCGAGACGCTCGGAAATCTGTACGTACAAGCCGCTGTCGATCTTGCGGAAGTTCTTCTCCTCGATGACCGTCGAGAGGAGGTCGGCATAGGTGGCAGCGACCATGGCGCGCACACCCGTCTTGGCCTTCGGCTCCACGACATTGTCGACGAAGAACGAGAAAACGCTGATGACGGCGGCGAGAAGCAGGATCGGGCGCACAAGGATGCTGCGCTTGGCGCCGGCCGCGTCAATGACGGTCAGTTCGGAATCGTTGTTCATCGTCGTCAGCGTCTGTGTGATGCCGATGACGAGGGCGAAGGGCAGGACAACCGGAATGATCGACGGCAGAATCAGCGTTGCGAGCATCGCGAAGGAGCCGACCGATTGTCCGCTGTCGGTCACGAGATTGACGCGCTGCAGCACCTGAGTCGTCCAGATGATCGCAAGCACCGGCAGCAGCGCTACGAGGAACATCTGGCCGACGCGCCGCAGTATGTATGTCTCGAGAAGTTTCATGCCTGCCCTTGAACGGATCTGCCCGGCGAACGCCCTGCAGCGGATTCCATCTACGATGTTTGCTTCGCTTTTGCGACAAGCACGCGGCAAAAATTCATTTAAATTTCAGAATTTTTTGTGTGGTGTGACGAATCTGTGAATGCAATGAGGCCGGCAAAGACGACCACGGCGAGCAGCCAGCCGAGCACGATATCGGAAACGAAGTGGCCGCCGAAGGCAAGCCGCATGACGGAAGTCAGCAGCGAGACGGCGATCAACGGCAGGAAAAGGCCGGTTCTGGCCGGCTGCGGAATGAAAAACAGCAGACAGAGCAGCCAGCCGGCACTTGCCGCTTCACCCGATATGAACGAGCAGTTGCTGACGCATTTTCCCGCGAGCGACCCAGCCTGGACGAAATCCATCATGCCGCCGAACTCGGTCACCGAGTAAGGGCGCGGTCGCCCCCAGTGTTCCTTCAGGATAAGATTGACGATGAGGCCGGGGCCGATCAGCAGCGCGCCGAGCGCAATCTTCAGATTGCGGGCCCTGAGCGCGTTGAAGGTGGAGCCGTGCTGGGTGTAGCAGGCGATCAGCATGCAGAGCTGTACGATCGCGATGACATAGGGCACGCGAAAGAAAACGAGGCGCAGGTTTGTCAGAAACCAATTGTTGGCGGCCGCGAAGGTGCCGCAGATATCGCCGGCGGGCGAGGAGGCGGGACAGACGGAAGGCGTGAAGAAATAGCGCGACGTCGCGAGATCGATCTCAGGAAAGGCGTAGAAGACGACGAGCAGCAGCCACCACAGGCAGAAGAGCCCGACGAAAACATCCGCGGCGGTCGGCGGAAAGCTGATTCTCCGGCCGGAAATATAGGTCTTGAGGGCTGCAATCACTGTCGATGTCTTCCGTTGGCCAAGCCTTCCCGCGGTGCGCTGGCTTTCTGCCCCGGCGGCGCGGATTTGTCCATGGCCCGGCGATCACGTCTTGTTTTCGGGCATGAAACCCGGAATGATCGCCGCCGGAGAGGATTCCTCTGCGAATCCCAAGGAGAAGACATGTCTGTTAAATTTGATATTTCATTCGCTAAATCCGCCAAGATTAGCGGCGGCCTTGCGGTTGTCCTGAAGGCCGGCGACGGCGAGCTTGGGGCTGGCGCAGAGATTGCCGACCCCGCGGGCGTCATCGCCAAGGCCTCGAAGATCGCCAAGTTCTCCGCCAAGGCGATGTCGGCGCTCGATCTCGTCGCCCCTGAAGGTTCGCCGGCCGACCGTCTCTTCGTCATAGGTCTCGGAAAGCCGCAGGAACTGGTGGCACATGACTGGCTGAAGCTTGGCGGTATCGCTGCCGGCAAGATCAAGGGCGCCGAGAAGGCGACGATCTTCATCGATGCGCCGGGTGCGTCAATCGACGCCAAGGCCGCTTCCGGCTTTGCGCTCGGCATGCTCATGCGCGCCTACGGTTTCGATACCTATAAGACCAAGAAATCTGAGGAAGAAGACAAGGCGAATGGCAAATCGGCCAAGGTGACGATCGTGACCGCGGATGCCTCGGGCGCCAAGAAGGCTCTTGCCGATGCAGAGGCGGTCGCAGAAGGCGTCAATCTCGCCCGCGATCTCGTCAACGAGCCGCCGAATGTCCTCGGCCCGGTCGAATTCGCCGCCAAGGCAAAGGAGCTGGAAAAGCTCGGCGTCGAAGTGGAAATCCTGACGGAGCGCGAAATGAAGCGGCTCGGCATGGGGGCGCTGCTCGGCGTTGCCCAGGGCTCCGTCCGTCCGCCGCGTCTCGCCATCATGCACTGGAAGGGCGGCAAGGCGAAGGACCGGCCGATCGCTTTCATCGGCAAGGGCGTCGTCTTCGATACCGGCGGTATCTCGATCAAGCCTGCCGCCGGCATGGAGGACATGAAAGGTGACATGGGCGGCGCCGCAGCGGTCACCGGCCTCATGCATGTGCTCGCCGCCCGCAAGGCGGAGGTCAATGCCGTCGGCATCATCGGGCTGGTGGAAAACATGCCCGATGGCAATGCCCAGCGCCCCGGCGATATCGTCACCTCGATGTCCGGCCAGACGATCGAGATCATCAATACCGATGCCGAGGGCCGTCTCGTGCTCTGTGATGCCCTCTGGTATTGCAACGACCGCTTCAAGCCGCGCTTCATGATCAACCTGGCAACGCTGACGGGTGCCATCATGGTGGCGCTCGGCAATGTCCATGCCGGCCTGTTCTCGAACGACGACACGCTCTCGGCGCAACTGACATCAGCCGGGCTCGCGACCAACGAAAAGCTCTGGCGCATGCCGCTCGGCCGCGACTACGACAAGATGATCGATTCGAAATTCGCCGACATGAAGAACACCGGCGGCCGTTATGCCGGCTCGATTACAGCGGCGCATTTCCTGAAGCGCTTCGTGCAGGAAACGCCCTGGGCACATCTCGATATCGCCGGCACCGCTCTCGGCTCGCCGCAGGACGAGATCAACCAGTCCTGGGGCTCGGGTTTCGGCGTGCGCCTGCTTGATCAGCTGGTGCGTGACCATTACGAGGCCTGATCACAGGCTGGAATGCAGGCATGACCGAAGTCCTTTTCTATCATCTGACGGAATCCAAGCTGGAGGACGCGCTGCCGCCGCTCGTCGACAAGAGCGTCGAACGCGGCTGGCGCGTCGCCATCCAGATGAAAGAGCCGGCAAGACGGGATGCTCTCGATACGCATCTGTGGGCCTACAGGGACGACAGCTTCCTGCCGCATGGCACTGACGAGAGCGAACTGGCGGCAAACCAGCCAGTTCTGCTCACCGTCAGCGGCGATAACGCCAACCAGGCGACCGTGCGCTTCATCGTCGACGGCGCCGAGCCGCCGCAAGCCGATGCCTATGAGCGCATCGTCTTCATGTTCGACGGTTACGATCCGGAACAGCTGGACGGCGCCCGTGCGCAATGGAAGAAGCTGAAAGGCGAGGGCCATAACCTCACCTATTGGCAGCAGACGCCCGAGGGGCGCTGGGAGAAGAAGGCCTAGCCTTCAAATGGCGTTCAGCTTTCGCGCCTGAACGTCCATTTCACGACATAGTCGCCGTTGCTTTTCAGTTTTGTCTTGGTCTTCAGCCGCACCGGACCGCCGAGGGCGGCTTCGGCCTTTTCGAAGGCCTGGCGGGCTTCGGCCATGGCGGCGTGGTAGGCGCTGTTGTCGCGCTTCGGGGTCTCGGCGACTTCCTTGAGGAGGGCGGTCAGTTCCGGTTTGTCTTCGGCCATCTGCGCCCTCGCTTTCGGATGGGATGCGGCGCCTTGGCGCCGCATCGTCCTTGTGATCAATCGTGGAAGGCTTCCACGAACTTGCGCTTGCCGAGCATGAAGGCATCGGCAACATGGCGCAGCGGTGCCAGATCGACGTCGGACTTGCCGGCCTTGATGATCTCGGCAAAGCGGCGGTAGAGCGACGGATATTCTTCTTCCGGAGCCGAGAATTTCAGCTCGCCGTTAACAGAGAGCTTGGAGCCGCCTTCGGCAAGTTCCATCGTGCCCGCGGCCGTCTCGGCGATGATGTCCCAACTCTGCTTGCCGGTCTGGCGCCAGTCGAATTCGCCATGGACGGTCATTGCGCCGGCATCGCGGAAATGCAGGTCGGCGGCGATCGGCGCGTCGCGGTTTTCCGGGAATTCGAGTGTCGCACCGGTCAGGAAGATGGCGCGCGGCAGGATGTGGGTGACGATCGACAGCGCGTTGATGCCGGGATCGAAGACGCCGAGGCCGCCGGCCTGCCAGATCCAGTCCTGGTTCGGATGCCAGTGACGCACATCTTCCTTCCAGATGACATGAACGTTTTTGATCTCGGTCTTCGCCAGGAAATCCTTGGCCGCCTCGACGGCTGCGGCATAGCGCGAATGCCAGCTGGCAAACAGCGATACGCGCTTGGCGGCCGCCAGTGCTTCGAGATCGGCCACTTCGCTCAGCGTCGCGCCCGGAGGCTTTTCGAGAAACACATGCTTGCCGGCCGACAGCGCCTTATGCGCGGCTTCATAGCGGTATTGCGGCGGCATGCAGAGCGAGACGGCGTCGATTTCGGGAACAGCTTCGAGCATCGCCTCGATCGTCGTGAAGCTCTGGATGCCCTCCACCGTGCCGTGGCGGCTCGCGGTTGCGACGAGCTTGTAATCGGCATTCTTGTCGATGGAAGGAAGATGCTGGTCGCGGACGATCTTGCCGACGCCGACGATGGCGAGGTTGATGGGGGACATGAGAGGTGTTCGCTCCGGTGCTCAAAAGTATGATTTATTGGGCGCTTGTTTTAACAGAACTCTACAGCCGGGCAAGCGCCCATGTCACCCTCAAAGCGAAGCCATGACGACGGGCTTGTCGTCCCGCTTGAACTTCAGCGTCACCACCTTGTAGCCCTCGGCTTCGAGACGAGCGAGGAGGGCGGGCAGCATGGCGGCCGTGCGCTTGTGGATGTCGTGCATCAGGATGATGCCGCGGCCGCGCTGGCGCAGACGGTTCATGGCGCGGTCGGCCACCTGATCCGGCGTCGAGTTGAAATAGTCCTTGGTGTCGACATCGACATCCATGACGATCATCTCGCGCGCTGCGACGGCCGAGCGCAGCTTGCGGCTGTCGGCCAGATAGGGGAAGCGGAAGAAGTTGACGTCGGTGCCGGTCGCCTTGGTCACCGCAGCTTCACCGCGGGTAATCTCCGCCATCGCCATGTCGAAGGACAGGGTGTTGAGGTTCGGATGCTTGTAGGTATGGCTGCCGATCGTGTTGCCTTCCATGGCGACGCGGCGCGCAAGCTCCGGATGCAGCGCCGCCATTTCACCGACCATCATGAAGGCGCCCTTGACCCCGAAGCGGTCGAGCGTCGCGAGCACCCGGTCGGTTCGGCCGGGAATCGGGCCGTCATCGAACGAGAGGACGACTTCCTTCGGCTCCAGCTTCAAATCCCTCAGCGAGGACACGGTCAGCACGCGGCCGGCAAGATGATGGGTTTCGCCGAAAGCGAGATTGGCGGGCTTCGGAAAGCCCGTGGTGCTCTCCTCGGTCTTGATCGAAGACGTCTTGATCGTCTTGTCGGGCGCAGGCTGCTTCGTGGTCTGGCAGCCGCACAGGGCAAGCGCGAGAACGACACTCGAAAGAAGGGCGATACGGGACATGAAAGGGGCTCAACAAATCAGTAATGAATGTTGAGACAACCTTTCGAATTATGGTTAACGATCGGTTTAAATCGGACCGCCGGCCGTTAACCTGTGCCCTTCTGCCGCAGCCTTTTCCGGGTGGGTGTGGCTATCCTGCCATGGCCTCTTCATATTCGGCCGAAAGCTCCAGCCATTGCTCCTCGGCAGCGGCGAGTTTCGCCGCTGCTTCGCCGCGCTGCTTTGCTTTTTCGGTGGCCTTGGCAGGCGACTTTTCGTAGAGAACAGGATCTGCAAGTTCCGCATCAAGCGCCTGAATCTGTTTCTCCAGCTTGCCGGTCAAGGATTCGATTTCGTTGATCTTTTTCTTGAGCGGAGCGAAGGAGGCGCGCTTGTCGGCATTGAGCTTGCGCTGCTCCGCCTTGCTTGCCGGATCGTCGGCGCTTTGGACCTTTTCCTCCTTCTTCCTGCCGGAGGAAACGATCAGGTCGCGATACTCGTCCATGTCGCCGTCGAAATTGGAGACCGTGCCGTTATTGACGAGCCAGAGCCGGTCGACGGTCGCCTCGATCAGGTGGCGGTCGTGCGAGATCAGGATGACGGCGCCGTCATAGTCGTTCAGCGCCTCGATCAGCGCCCGGCGGCTGTCGATATCGAGATGGTTGGTCGGTTCGTCGAGGATCAGGAGGTTTGGCGCATGGAAGGCGGCAAGACCCATCAGCAGGCGGGCCTTCTCGCCCCCCGAGAGATCCTTGGCGGCCGTCGCCATCTTCTCGGTCGCAAGCCCCATCTGGGCAACGCGAGCGCGGACCTTGGCCTCGGGTTCGGTCGGCATCAGACGGCGCACATGCTCCACCGGCGTCTCGTTCGGAACGAGATCGTCGAGCTGATGCTGGGCGAAGAAGCCGATCTTCAGATTAGAAGCGACCCGCAGGTCACCGCTCTCGGCGTCCAGACGCCCGGCGATGAACTTCGCGAAAGTCGACTTGCCGTTGCCGTTGGAGCCGAGAAGGGCGATGCGGTCGTCATTGTCGATACGCAGCGTGATGTTCTTGAGGATCGGCTTGCCCGGCTCGTAGCCGACGGCGCCGCCCTGGATTGCGACGATCGGCGATGCCGGCTGCTTTTCCGGCTCGGGGAAGGTGATCGGCTGGACGTGATCCTCGATCACGGCGGCCACCGTTCCCATGCGCTCCAGCGCCTTGACGCGCGACTGCGCCTGGCGGGCCTTGGAGGCCTTGGCCTTGAAGCGGTCGATGAAGCTCTGCAGGTGCTTGCGCGCCGCATCGTTCTTCGCCTTTGCCTTCATCTGCAATTCGTCGGCTTCCGCCTTCTGGCGCTCGAACTGATCGTAGCCGCCGCGATAGAAGGTCAGCTTCTTCTGGTCGAGATGGACGATCGAATTGACCGCGTTGTTCAGCATGTCGCGATCGTGGCTGATGACGATGACGGTGTGCGGGTAGCGGCGCACGTAATCCTCGAGCCACATCGTGCCTTCGAGGTCGAGATAGTTGGTCGGTTCGTCGAGCAGCAGCAGGTCCGGCTCGGCAAACAGCACCGAGGCGAGCGCCACGCGCATGCGCCAGCCGCCCGAGAAGGAGGAGGCGGGCCGCAACTGGGCTTCCTGGTTAAAACCGAGACCAGCGAGAATGCTGGCGGCGCGGGCTTCGGCCGAATGCGCGTCGATATCGACAAGCCGCGTCTGGATCTCGGCGATGCGATGCGCATCGGTCGCCGTTTCGGCTTCCTTGAGGAGAGCGGCGCGTTCCTTGTCGGCCGAGAGCACGATCTCGATCAGCGATTGTTCCGTCGCCGGCGCTTCCTGCGCCACCTGGCCGATACGCGCATTCTTCGGGATCGACACGCTGCCGGTCTCGGCGCCGAGGTCCCCGGTGATGATGCGGAAAAGCGTCGATTTGCCCGCGCCGTTGCGCCCGACAAGGCCTGCCTTGGTGCCCGCCGGAAGCGTCACGCTGGCATGGTCGAGGAGCAGGCGCCCGGCAATACGGGCAGAGATTTCGGTAATCGTGATCATGCCCGGCGTTTTGGCCGAAACGGCGGATCAAGGCAAGAGCGCGGAACGCCTCAGCGGCCGAAAGCCTGGATCGGCTGGCGGCGGTTGGACTGCGCGGCGAGGAGTGCGACGCGGGCGTTGGCCTGCAGCTGTGCCCCGGTCGCCGCATCGCCGCTCAGCGCAATGCCGATCGAGATGGTAAGCTTGCCGGGATCGGATTTGTCAGACGTCGCGAAGACCATGTTCTCCTCGACCGACTGGCGCAGCCGGTCGGCGATGGCGATGGCATCGCGCATGCCGACATTGGCGAAGAGGAAGGCGAACTCGTCGCCTTCGACGCGCGAGACGAGGTCGTTCTTCTTGATCGACTTGCGGAACAGGTTGCCGAGCTTCTTCATCAGCTTGTTGCCGGCCTGCACGCCGTATTTGGCGTTCAGCTGCCGGAAGTCATCGATATCGACCATGAGCAGCGCGCTGCCGGCGGCATCTTCGCCCTCGTAGAGATCGCCGATCGTCTTGCCGAGCGCGATGCGGTTCGGCAGGCCGGTCAGCGGGTCGGTGACGGAGGCGGCCTGGGCGGCAGCGACGCCGCGCTCCAGGCTCTCGATCCGCTCGACATCGGAGAGCAGCTTGGCCTCGAGTTCGGTCTCGGTGGCCAGCACCGATGCCAGCGACGAAGCGAGATATTCCATCTCGCTCATGAAAGCTTCGAGCCCCTGTTCGGAATTGCCGGAGAGCGACTGCAGCAGCGTTTCGGCCGCGCGCGCAAAGGCATATTTCTGTTTCAGCCCGTCAGATAGACGGTCGGCCGCCTCGCGCAGCAGCTTGCTGGCCTCGGTGCCTGCCGTTTCGGCGGCAAGGCCGCAATGGCTGACGAGCCGGTATTTGAGGCCGAGTTCATCGAGCCGCGCCTGCGCCGGATGGCTGCCGAGGGCGGAGATATCCGTGGCAAGTCCGGTGTTGCGGCCGCAGACGGCTTCGTGCAGCAATTCGTAGTTTCGAGGCAGGCCTGCAATGTTGAGCCGTTCCATATGCTCGGCGATCTTCTGGGCGTCGTTCTGCGGGGCGGGGCGGGCACCCTCGCGCTGTGCTGCATTCCTGGTTGTGTTCTGCATCACCGTTCCTCGCACCTTCGGCACTGCTTTAGCCGCGGCTTATCTTTCCGCTATGCGCTGCAGATTTTAAAATAGCTTGAATTTTCAGTATCTCCGGCTCTCTCTGATCCGAAAGGCACAAATGCGGTTAATGCAACCTTGAAGCGGCGCTCACCAAAGACGATGGCGGCTATCAGATTTCGTCATTTGATTGCGGCGCCGCTTTGCCGTGAAATGCGCGTGTCACTCATGAAAGGATCGCCATGACGCTTGCGCTCTATTCGCTCTGCGGCGCCAATCCGCAGCATTTCTTCTCTCCGCATTGCTGGAAGGCGGTGATGGCGCTGGCCCACAAGGGGCTGTCCTTCGAGGAAATCCCGACGACCTATGCCGGCATCGCCAAAATCGGCGGCGGCTTCTCGCCGACCCTGCCGGTGCTGGACGATAACGGCCATCTCGTCACCGACAGTTTCGCGATCGCCCTCTATCTGGAGGAGGCCTATCCCGATCGTCCCTCGCTGTTTCGCGGAGAGGGCGGCAAGGCGCTGTCGCGCATGGTCGAGGGCTATTCGCAGACGGTGATCCACACCGCGATCATGCGCATGGCGCTGATGGATATCCATGGCGCGCTCGACGAGGGCGACAAGGCCTATTTCCGTCAAAGCCGCGAGCAGCGGCTCGGCCGGAAGCTGGAGGATGTGGTGGCGAACCGCAGGGACGAAGAGGCAGCCTTCGCCGCCAAGCTGGAGCCGATGCGCCACATGCTGAAGTTCCAGCCCTTCATCGGCGGCGAGAGCCCGCTCTTTGCCGACTATATCGTCTTCGGCGCGCTGCAATGGCTCCGGGTCACCGCAGGGCTCTCGATGCTCGCGCCCGACGATCCTGTCGTCGCATGGCTCGATCGCTGCCTCGATCTTCACGAAAGCCGGGGGCGCACTGTGACAGCGGCGTGAAATTGCCTCATCCCCCTTGTTTTCGGGGCGGCGGGCGGGTAAAGACCGCCCACTTTTCCCGCTAAACCAGAGGATTTGACCCAATGGCGATTGAACGCACCTTTTCGATGATCAAGCCTGATGCAACGAAGCGCAACCTCACGGGCGCTATCACCAAGATGCTCGAAGACGCCGGCCTGCGCGTCGTCGCATCCAAGCGCGTCTGGATGAGCAAGCGCGAAGCTGAAGGCTTCTACGCCGTTCACAAGGAACGCCCCTTCTTCGGCGAACTCGTTGAAGGCATGACCTCGGGCCCGACGATCGTTCAGGTTCTCGAAGGCGAAGGCGCCATCCTTAAGAACCGCGAAATCATGGGCGCGACCAACCCGGCAAACGCTGACGAAGGCACGATCCGCAAGGTTCACGCTCTCTCGATCGGCGAAAACTCGGTTCACGGCTCGGACGCTCCTGAAACCGCCGCTCAGGAAATCAAGTACTGGTTCTCCGACACCGAAATCGTCGGCTGAATCGGAATTTCAGCGTCAGCGCTGAAGTGATTGAAATGACTCTCGAAGCCGGGGCTTTTGCTCCGGCTTTTTGTTTGCCGTCACCATGCTCTAACCGCTTCGCCCGCGGCCCCCTCATCCGGCTGCCGCCACCGACCGGGGTCGAGCCGCTGGTCTCGACCCGTCCTTCGGACCCCCGCTGGGGAGAAGGGGTGTGCCGCAACCTCTCCGTCCCTTCTCCCCTCGGGGAGAAGGTGCCCGAAGGGCGGATGAGGGGGCTCCGGGCGCTGCGTTTGATGTTCGGCCCCTCAAACCGCCGGACACTTGTCCGTATTCGAATAATCCACCGTCCCGTCAGCCTTAAACACCTCGGGATTCTTGGTGTAGAACGGCCCGACCACCAGCGGCTTGCTCGGCAGCATCGCCGCCTGATCGACGTCGGAGACGAACTGCGTCTGCAGTTCCTGCAGCGTCTTGCCGTCGGCGGAGACCAGCTTGATCTTGGCGCCATAGCGCTTGTCCTTGCGCACGCAGTGGATCGCCGGGCTCTGCAGGGTGATCTTGTCCCAGGCGGGGAAGATCTTCTCCTGCAGGGTGATGGGATCGCCGCCCGCCGGATCATCGAACTCGGCGATTGCCACGGCGCCATCGGGGATCGGCGAGGTCTTGCGCAGCGTCACCAGGTAGGTGGCCGTCGCCACGCGGTAGTTGAAGACGAACATGTGGCCGGTGACTTCGACCATCTTTTCCATCTCGCGCTGGCAGCCCGCAATCAGCAGGGCCGAGAGGCCGAGCGCGGCGATCGCCTTGATCTTCATGGCATCTCCTCCTTCTTGCGCCGGTAGTGGCGGCTGGCCTTTGCCCGGTTGCCGCAGACCGCCATGTCGCACCAGGAACGGCTCCTGTTCTTGCTGCGGTCGATGAACAGCCAGCCGCAGTTCCGGCATATCTTCATCCTGTCAGGATCCGGCATGGCGATCAGCCTGAGTGCCGAATGCGCCGTCGCCGCATCGAGTCCGCCAGGCCGCGCTCCGCGCAGGGCAAGTGCGATCCGCTCCAGAAGATCGGCCAGCGTCGCATCACCGGCTTCGCCAAGCACACGCGCGCGGAAATAGCGGTCGACAGCCTCGCGAAGGCCGAGAAAGGCCGGCCGATTCTCTTGCTCGACCGGCAGGACATCGCCGAACAGCGCCCGCTCGGCGCAGAATTCCGCCGCTGCAGCCGGAAAGGCGTCGAGTTGCGCGGTCGAGGCAAAACGATCGATGCTCCGCTCGGCATCATGACGCAGAATGACGCTGTTGGCGACATCGAGCGCCAGGGCGCCACCGGAAAAGCGATGCGGGGTCCAGGTAAAGCTCATGGTGAAAATATAACTGGTAAAACGTATTTTGCCAGTTATTATTTTAGGTGATACGGAGCGTGTGAATGGGATATCTGCTGCAGCAACTGGCCAATGCCGTGCCGCTCGCCGCGCTCTATGCGGCGCTCGCCTTCGGCTATTCGCTGGCCTTCGGCGTCACCAAGCGGGCCGATATCACCTATGGCGCGATGTTCGCCTTCGCCGGCCAGATCCTGCTGCTGTTCACCGATTTTGCCTATAACAAGCTCTGGCTCGTGCTGCCCGCTGCGCTCGCAATCGGCATCGTCCTGTCCTTCGTCTATTCGCTGGTTACAGGCTTCTGGATCGGCCGCAGCATCATGCGGCCGCTGGTGCGCCGTTCTGCCAACACGGTCATCGTCGCCGCGCTCGGCGTCACCATCCTGCTGATGGAAACGGCAAGGCTCGCCTCGCAGACCCGCGAGCTCTGGCTGCCGCCGCTTCTGAACACCACGGTCGTGCTCTGGAGCGATGCCTCATTCAAGGTGACGCTGACGCTGATCCAGCTCGTCAATACCGGCCTGATGATCGCGCTGATCGCGGCGGGAGCGCTGATCCTGCGCCATACCCGCCTCGGCCGCATCTGGCGCGCCGTCACCGACGATCCGCTCGCCGCCGAACTTTGCGGCACGAGCTCCGGCCGCGTCTTCCTGATCGCCTATGTCGCGGCGATCTTCTTCGCCACCTGCTGCGGCATCCTCACGACCTTGTATTACGGCTCGATGGATTTCGGCGCCGGCCTGCTCTTCGGCCTCAAAGTGCTGATGATTTCGGCCGCCGGCGGCTATTCCGATCCGTTGAAATCAGCGGGCGGAGCGGCCGGTGTCGGCTTCGCGGAAACGCTCTGGACGGCCTATGGCTCGTTCCTCTGGCGAGACTTTGCCGTCTTCTCGCTGCTGGTGCTGTTGCTGGTCATGAGCCGGCGCGAGCGGGCGATACCTTAGAGCTCATTTCCACTTGTCGCGGGCGCTGTCGTCGCTGTCCTTGGCGGCGATCCAGTCGCCGCTCTTGCCGTCCTTGGCGTGTTCCTTCTTCCAGAAGGGAGCCGACGTCTTCAGGTAATCCATGACGAAATTGGCGCCGTCGAAGGCTGCCTGCCGATGCGGGGCGGCGGCGATGACCAGCACGATGTTTTCGCCCGCAGCGATCTTGCCGAAACGGTGGATGGCGGTGAGGCCTTTCAACTCGAAGCGTTCGATGGCGAGATTGGCAATGCGCAGCATCTCGGCTTCCGCCATGCCCGGATAGTGCTCGAGCTCCAGCGCCGACAGCGTCCCGCCTTCATCGCGGCAGAGGCCGGTGAAGGTGACGATGGCGCCGATGCCGGGTTTGCCTCTGGAGAGGAGGGCGGTTTCGGTCTGCAGGTCGAAGTCTTCGCGCTGGACTCGGATGGTGGGGCTGGGGGTCATGCGCGGCTTCTCGCGGATGCGGAGAGGGTGTGCCGTGTCAGCCCCCCTCTGGCCTGCCGGCCATCTCCCCCACAGGTGGGGAGATTACGAGTGGCGTGCTCCCAGGACCACTCCGGCGTTTGCGAATGTTGATATTTTGTAGCGAAGCCGGTGCGCCCAGCCAATCTCCCCACCTGTGGGGGAGATGCCCGGCAGGGCAGAGGGGGGCGAACTGGCTCGGCGCTCACCGTCTCACCCACCCGTCATCGGCGGAAAGATCCCGATCTCCCGGGCGGAGCCGATCGGTTCGTCGTGCTCCACATGTTCCTGATCGAGCGCCACGCGTATGACGTTCTCGTATTGAAGTGCGGTCTCATACTCTTCGCCCAGCGTCTTCAGATGATTCAGCAAATCCGAGACGGTGACGACGGAGGAGGGCAGTGCGATCTCTTCCTCGCTCTTGCCGATCCGCTCGCGTACCCAGGCGAAGTAGACGAGGCGCGTCATCACTCTTCGTCCACGATATGCTTCAGGCCGGCGCGGAAATAGTCGTAGCCGGTATACATGGTCAGGATCGCGGCGATCCAGAGCAGCAGGATGCCGATCGACGTCGTGTAGGGAAAGATCGCATCGCCTGCCGGACCGGCCAGCAGGAAGGCGATGGCGACCATCTGCGCGGTCGTCTTCCATTTGGCGATGCGGGTAACGGGCACGCTGACCTTCAGCGCCGCCAGATATTCGCGCAGGCCCGAGACCAGGATTTCGCGGCAGAGGATGATGATCGCCGCCCAAATCGACCAGCCGGCAATGGTCTGGTCTGCGGCCACCAAAAGCAACACCGCCGCGACCAGAAGCTTGTCGGCGATCGGATCGAGCATGCGGCCGATATTCGATGTCTGATTCCAGATGCGCGCCAGATAGCCGTCGAGGTAGTCGGTGATCGAGGCGATGACGAAAATCCACAGCGCGACCCAGCGCGACGTATTGCTGATCGCGAGTTTTCCTTCGACGAAGAAACACAGGACTATCAGCGGCACCGCGAGGATACGGCCATAGGTGAGCAGGTTGGGGATACTGTATGCGCGCGATGCCATGGAAGCCGTTTCTCTGGGTCTTAGCGGTAGATGATGCGTTTAGGCCATAAGCGTCAATATTGTTTCTATTTTTTCGCCGTCATTGCGTGGAATTTGCGACCGCCGCCGCCTATTTCGCGGCGTCGTCGTGAAAATGATTGTAGACCGTCTTGGCCACCGTCTCCGAAATGCCCTCGACGGCCATCAGATCGGAGAGCGCGGCGCGCGATACGGCCTTCGCCGTGCCGAAATGCTGCAGCAGCGCACGCTTGCGCGAGGGCCCGATGCCGCCGATCTCGTCGAGCGGGTTCTTGACCATCTCCTTCTTGCGCCGCGCCCTATGTGAGCCGATCGCGAAGCGGTGCGCCTCGTCGCGCATGCGCTGGATGAAATAGAGTACCGGATCGCGCGGCGGCAGCGTGAAGCTCTCCTTGCCGGGCGGGAAGAAGCGCTCGCGGCCGGCATCACGGTCGACGCCCTTGGCCACGCCGATGGCGATGACGCTGTCGGTGATGCCGAGTTCGGCCAGAATGCCGCGCACCGCCGTCATCTGTCCCTGGCCACCGTCGATCAGGATGACATCGGGCCAGGCGGGGAAGGGCATGTCCGCCGCATCCGCATCGCCCGCGACGGCCGGCTGCGAACGGTCGGGAATGCCTTCTTCCTTGATCAGTCGCTGGAAGCGCCGCGTCATCACTTCCTTCATCATCCCGAAGTCGTCGCCGGGGGTGATGTCGGTCGATTTGATGTTGAACTTGCGGTACTGGCCCTTCACGAAGCCTTCGGGACCCGCGACCACCATGCCGCCGACGGCATTGGTGCCCATGATATGCGAGTTGTCGTAGATCTCGATTCGTTGCGGCGTGTAGGGCAGGGCGAACGTGTCCTTGAAGCCGTCGAGCAGCCGCGATTGCGATGCGGTCTCGGCAAGCTTGCGGCCATGCGCCTCGCGGGCGTTGCCGACGACGTGATCGACGAGGTCGCGCTTTTCGCCACGCTGCGGCACGACGATCGACACTTTATGGCCGGCCTTCTCGCCGAGGGCGGCGGCCAGCAGTTCCATTTCCTCGACGGTCTCCGACAGCATGATCTGCTTCGGCACCGGCTTGTCGTCATAGAACTGCGCCAGGAAGGCGTTCAGCACTTCGGCGCCGGAAAGCTGCGGGTCGGCCTTCGGGAAATAGGCGCGATTGCCCCAGTTCTGCCCGGTGCGGAAGAAGAATACCTGGATGCAGGAGACGCCGCCTTCATGATGGATGGCGAAGACGTCAGCCTCATCCACACCTGCCGGATTGATTCCCTGGTGGCTGGTGACATGGGACAGCGAGGCGAGGCGGTCGCGATAGACGGCGGCGCGCTCGAAATCGAGGTCCTCGGCGGCCGCATTCATGGCTTCCGCCATATGCGCCTTCACCTTCTGGCTCTTGCCGGACAGGAAGTCCTTGGCTTCCTGCACTAGTTCGCCATATCCGGCATCGCTGACTTCATGGGTGCAGGGCCCCGAACAGCGCTTGATCTGGTAAAGCAGGCAGGGGCGGGTGCGCGTCTCGAAGACGCTGTCGGTACAGGTGCGGATCAGGAAGGCGCGCTGCAGCGAATTGATCGTGCGCCCAACGGCTCCCGCCGAAGCGAAGGGGCCGAAATAATCGCCCTTGCGGGCGCGCGCGCCGCGATGCTTGAAGATCGCGGGCGCCCGGTGATCGCCGGTGATCAGGATATAGGGAAACGACTTATCGTCGCGCAGCAGCACATTAAAGCGCGGCCGCAAGCGCTTGATCAGATTCGCTTCGAGCAGCAGCGCTTCCGTTTCGGTGCGCGTCGTGACGAATTCCATGTTCGCCGTCAGCCGCACCATCTGGGCGATGCGGTTGGAATGCACCCGGCCCATGGCGTAGTTGCCGACGCGCTTCTTCAGGCTGCGGGCCTTGCCGACATAGAGAACGTCGCCATCGGCATTGAACATGCGATAGACGCCTGGGCTGTTCGGCAGACGCTTGACGAATTCGGCGATCAGATCCTGGCCGGTCAGGCCCGTGTCGTTGACGCCGCCCTCGTTCCAGTCGATCCCGGCCGAAATCGGCGCGGCGGAAGCATCGCCTTCCACCTCGATATCGTCTTCATTCTCGTCGGCTTCATCATAAAGAACACCGCCATCCGGCAGCTTCTTGGCATTCATTCCTTGATCTCCAGCACATCCGGCGTCTGCCACGCGAGATGCTGGCCGCCGTCGAGTGCAATCATCTGACCCGTGATCGAAGGCGTTTCGAACAGAAAACGAATCGTTCGCCCAAATTCCTCCAATTCGGGGCCTCTCTTCAAGATAAGAGCTGCGACCTGCGCTTGGAAGTCTTCTTGCAGCTGCCTTTCGCTCGGCATCGACGGACCCGGACCGATCGCGTTGACGCGGATGCGCGGCGCAAGCGCCTGGGCCATCGTCTGCGTCGCCGTCCACAGCGCAGATTTCGACAGCGTGTAGGAATAGAAGCTCGGCCGCAGCGCCCAGACCCGCTGGTCGATGATATTGACGATCAGCCCGTCGGTGCCGTCGGGCAGCTGCTCGGCGAACTTGGCCGCGAGGATCGACGGCGCCCTCAGATGCACGGCGAAATGCTCGTCCCAGATTGCGGCATCGAACTTGCGCAGCGAATCCTCGGCGAAGATCGAGGCGTTGTTGACGAGCAGATCGAGCGGTCCGAGCTCCGCAGATGCCTTTTCGATCAGACCCGCCGTCTCATTTATTTTTGTCAGATCACCCTGGACCACAATCGCCTGCGCGCCGCTTTGCCGCAATTCGGCCGCAAAGCGATCCGCCTCGGCGAGCGAGCCATTGGCATGGACGGCGATCGAAAAGCCGTTATCCGCCAAATCCTTGGCAATTGCCCGGCCTATTCTTTTGGCGGCACCGGTTACCAATGCGGCCTTAAGTCTTTTCCCGCTCAAAAGCTTGCCTTCGTCATCAATGAATCTAAGTGCTTCCTATATAGGGGCGGGCGAAGAGTAGATAAATAGGTGAACGCAATTGCGTTTCTGGTCGATTTATTCTATGTATTATTTGAGAATAGATTTTCATAAAATAAGTATTGTGAATTTAACCACTCGTTATGGTTAACAAATAGTCTGTTGCGGGATAGCAACATCGAATTTCAGCCACCCCGCCGCCACAATCATTTCACAATTTGGCTCTTTCAAATCCGCAATTGGGCTCCACTTTCACCCTCGATCCGAGAGGGACATCTAGTAATTGCTCGCGAATGCTTCGACGTAGGACAGTTGACGAAGAGCGCGGGATCTAAAGGAGACAAGTATGCGTACACTTATTGCTAGCCTGATGGCTTCTGCCTTCGTCGTTGCCGGCTTCACCGCCGCAAACGCTGCCGACGCAGTTGACCAGGTCCCGGAAGCTCCGATGGCCCAGAACGAGCCGGTTACCCCGGCAGGCAACTGGGAAGGCTTCTACCTCGGCGGTGCAGGCACCTATAATGCCGGCGACTTCAACCGCAGCCGCGACGGTTATGCCTTCGGTGGTCAGCTCTACACGGGCTACAACTGGCAGGCCGGTCAGATCGTCTACGGCGTTGAAGCCGACCTCGGCTACTCCGGCCTCGACCACTCGGGCGGCGGCATCACCGAAAAGAACCGTTTCAACGGCTCGGTTCGCGGTCGCGTCGGTTACGACCTGAACCCCTTCCTGCTGTACGGTACGGCCGGTGTTGCTGCGACCAACAACAAGGTCAGCGGTCTGGGCGATTCCGACAGCAAGACGTCCTACGGCTACACCGTCGGCGTCGGCGCAGAAGCGCTCGTCACGAACAACATCACTGCTCGTGTCGAATATCGCTTCAGCGACTACCAGAACAAGAACTACGACCTCGGTGGCACCAGCGTTTCGCGCGGTTACGACGAACAGAGCGTCAAGGTCGGTATCGGCATGAAGTTCTGATCGGTTCCCGATCAAGGAAAAAGCCCGGCTTCGAGCCGGGCTTTTTTTATTGTTGCGGTTTCAGATCCGGATAGGCGGGAAATTTCTTCTCGAAGTCCCGCAGCCAGCCGACCAGCTCGGAATGGTCTGCCTCCCACTCGCCCTTGAAGCGCAAATCCAGATAGCCGATCGTCGCCGCCAGGGCGAAATGCCCGCCATGAAGCTTCTTGCCGAGCTTCGGCGGATGGGCGCTGATGTGGTTCAGGCCGCTGACAGCCTTCTTCCACTGCCGGTCGATCCAGGGCTGGTGGATCTTTTCCTCGTCCCGGAAGCGGCGTTCATAGACGATCGCCAGCAGGCAGTCGCAGATGCCGTCGCAGAGCGCTTCGAGAATCTCGGCCTCGGTGCGCTTGCCGTTCTTGTCGGGATAGAGCTTTCTTTTCTTCAGCCGGTGAAAATAGTGCATGATCGCGACGCTGTCGAAAACCGAGGCGCCGTCGTCGGTCAGAAGGGTAGGGATCTTGCCCAGCGGATTGTTGTCGACGAGGATCGCCGGACCGGCATTGGTATCGACGCGAATCTCGGTGACATCCAGCTCCAGATAACGCGCCGCCATGCGGACTTTGCTCGAATAGGGTGAGGTCGTTGCGCAGAGGAGCTTCATCTTACACCTATGAAAATGCGTTGGCGCGGCGGACTATTCCCCATGCCATCCTGATGGTCAATCGTCCCCAGGTGCGATCGCCGATCGTCCCCGGGCGATGGTCAATCGCCCGGGGACGGCCTTCTCTTCGCCGCGCAGCCAGAAGGCCCGGTGCGATGCGTAGCGGTCCTGCGCCATGATGTCCTTGAGGGCGGGGAGCATCCGGTGCAACTCGTCCTTCAGCGTGAAGGGCGGGTTGACGATCACAAGCCCCGAGCCCGTCAGGCCGGTGATGCCGCGGTCGCTGCGGACGCTGAGTTCGGCGCAGAGCATCTTCGGGATGCCGGTCGCCTGCAGGGCTTCATGAAATTCCTTGATCGGCGCACCCTTCTTCAGCGGGTACCACAAGCAATAGGTGCCGCCCGGAAAACGGCGGTAGCCCTTCGCCAGGCCATCCACCAGCCGGTCATATTCGCCATCTTCCTCGAACGGCGGATCGACCATCACCATGCCGCGCTTTTCCTTCGGCGGCAGATGCGCGCCGAGCGACAGCCAGCCGTCGAGCTCGGTGATGCGCACATGATGATCGCCTTCGAAGAGGCGATGCAGCCTTGCGAAATCTTCCGGATGCAGCTCCATGGCCGAAAGGCGGTCCTGCGGGCGGAACAGCAAGCGAGAAAGCTTCGGCGAGCCGGGATAATAGCGGATGCCGCCGTCAGGATTGAGCTCGCGAACCGCCGAGAGATAGGGATCGAGCAGATCAGCGACCTGCGGATCGAGATCGGCCTCGATCAGCTTGCCGATGCCCGTCTGCCATTCGCCGGTCTTCTGCGCTTCCTCGGAGGAGAGGTCATAGAGGCCGATGCCGCCATGCGTATCGAGCACGCGGAAGGCGGCGTCCTTCTTCTGCAGATAGCGGATCAGCCGTGCCTGCACCGCATGTTTCAGCACATCGGCAAAATTGCCCGCATGATAGATGTGGCGGTAGTTCATCGTTGCTGATGCCTGTCATGAATTCGCCTGATCGGCGCAATTTCCGGCTTTTGGCCGCTTTCCGCTTCGCATATAGAAATCACATGAACATTGCGACCCCCATTCATGCGAAATCCCGGGTCGGGCACACCGCCTGTCCGCACGACTGTCCCTCCACCTGCGCGCTGGAGGTCGACATCTCGGACGACGGCCGGATCGGCCGGGTGCGCGGGGCAGGCGATCACAGCTACACGTCGGGCGTCATCTGCGCCAAGGTTGCCCGCTATGCCGAGCGGCTCTATCACCCCGATCGCCTGATGCATCCGCTGCGCCGCAAGGGTGCCAAGGGGGCGGGGAGCTGGCAGCAGATTTCATGGGACGATGCGCTGGACGAGATCGCCGAGGCCTTCGTCAGGGCAGAGGCCAGGGACGGCAGCGAAGCGATCTGGCCCTATTTCTACGCCGGGACCATGGGCTGGGTGCAGCGCGACTCGATCGAGCGCCTGCGCCATGCCAAGCGCTATTCCGGCTTCTTCTCCTCGATCTGCACCAACCCGGCCTGGACCGGCTTCACGATGGCGACGGGCACACTGCGGGGCCCCGACCCGCGCGAGATGGCGCGCACCGATTGCGTCGTCATCTGGGGCACCAATGCGGTCGCCACGCAGGTCAATGTCATGACCCACGCGATCAAGGCGCGCAAGGAGCGTGGCGCAAAGATCGTCGTCGTCGATATCTATGACAACCCGACGATGAAGCAGGCCGACATGGCGCTGATCGTCAAGCCGGGTACCGACGCGGCACTCGCCTGCGCCACCATGCACATCGCCTTCCGCGACGGCTATGCCGACCGCGCCTATATGGCGAAATTCGCCGACGATCCCGCCGGTCTCGAAGCGCATCTGAAGACGAAGACGCCGGAATGGGCAGCGGCGATCACCGGCCTTTCCGTCGCCGAAATCGAGGATTTCGCGAAACTCGTCGGCACCACGAAGAAGAGCTATTTCCGCCTCGGCTACGGCTTTACCCGCCAGCGCAACGGCGCGGTCGCCATGCATGCGGCCGCCTCGATCGCCACCGTTCTCGGCTCCTGGCAATATGAGGGCGGCGGCGCCTTCCATTCAAACAGCGATATCTTCCGCATGAACAATGCGGAACTGACCGGCAAGTCGATGAAGGATCCTGACATCAGGATGATCGATCAGTCGCAGATCGGCCGGGCGCTGACGGGCGATGCGGTTGCGTTGCGTCACCGCGGCCCTGTTGCCGCCATGCTGATCCAGAACACCAATCCTGTGAACATCGCCCCCGAACAGCGGCTGGTGAAGCAGGGCTTCGCCCGCGATGACCTCTTCGTCGCCGTCCACGAGCAGTTCATGACCGATACCGCCGAGATGGCAGATATCGTCATCCCCGCCACGATGTTCGTCGAACATGACGATATCTATCGCGCCGGCGGCCAGAACCATATTCTGCTCGGCCCAAAGCTCGTCGAGCCGCCGGAAACCGTGCGCACCAATCTCTTCGTCATCGAGGAACTCGCCAAGCGCCTCGGTGTCGCCGACCGCCCCGGCTTCGGCTTCACGGCGCGCGAAATGGTCGACCGCGTCCTGAAGGACAGCAATCTGCCGGATTACGACTATTTCCTCGAAAACAAGTGGTTCGACCGCCAGCCGGAATTCGACGACGCGCATTTCCTGAACGGCTTCGCCCATGCCGATCGCAAGTTCCACTTCCGCCCCGATTGGGTCAACGGCGCCGCGCCCAACAAGCCGCCGGAAGTTCTCGGCGCCTTCGGACCGCATGAACAATTGCCTGCTTTCCCGGATCAGGTCGATGTCATCGAGCTCGCCGATGCCGACCATCCGTTCCGCCTGGCGACCTCTCCGGCCCGCAACTTCCTGAATTCGAGCTTTGCCGAGACCAAGACCTCGCGCCAGAAGGAAGGCCGCCCGGAACTCATGCTCAATCCGGCCGATGCCGAAGCGAACGGCGTCGAGAGCGGCGATCTCGTCCGCATCGGCAACACCAGAGGCGACCTGCGCATCCACGTGAAGATCACCGAGGAGGTGAAGCCCGGCGTGCTGATTGCCGAAGGCTTGTGGCCGAACAAGGCGCATGTCGACGGCGAGGGGATCAACGTGCTGACCGGTGCCGATCCCGTCGCGCCCTATGGCGGCGCCGCCGTCCACGACAACAAGGTCTGGCTACGCAAGGACGCCGCATGACGAAATTCGAGAAGGCTGGCGCCAGGATCGTCAGCGAAACCGTGCTCTCAAGGGGCTGGACCAAGCTCAGCGCCTACAAGATCGACTATACGGATTCCGAAGGTGTCACCCACCGGCTCGACCGTGAGGTCTATCACCGCACCCCGGCCGCGACGATCCTGCTCTACGATCCCAGGCGCGGCACCGTCGTGCTCGTGCGCCAATACCGCCTGCCGCCCGATCTGCACGGCGAAATGCCCTTCATGTTCGAGACGCCGGCCGGCCTGCTCGATGGCGACGAGCCCGAAGCCGCCATCCGCCGCGAAGCGATGGAAGAAACCGGCTTCCGAGTTCGCGACGTCCGCTTCCTGTTCAAGGCCTACAGCTCGCCCGGCTCCAACGCCGAAATCGTCCACTTCTTCGCCGCCGAGGTCGATACCGCGGATCGCGTTTCAAACGGTGGCGGACTGGCCGAGGAACACGAGGATATCGAGGTGCTGGAGGTGACGCTCGACGACGCGCTCACCATGATCAGCAACGGCGACATCCTGGACATGAAGACGATCATCCTGCTGCAATGGGCAGCGATGAACAGGGACGGCTGGCGCTAGACCGAAAATAGCCGCGCGCCACGGTGTTTTCACGCGTTTGTCACGAATCCGGCCTATGCGCTGCGGTTTGTCTTCCCGCCTTGTCCCAACAGGAGAAAAATCATGTGGCTCAGTAATTTCACGCTCGTCCTTCCCGGTGAAATCGTGAGCCACGGCTCGGTGCGTGTCGAGGATGGTGTCATCGCCGAAATCCGTGATGCGCCGGTTGCCGGTGCCGCGATCGATGGCGGCGGGCGCTTCCTGATGCCGGGTTTCGTCGATCTTCATGGCGACATGATCGAGCGCGAGATCGCGCCGCGTCCGAATGCGATGATGCCGATCGATTTCGGTATTCATGAGCTCGACAAGAAGCTCGCCGCAGCCGGTGTGACGACGGCCTATGCGGCGATCTCCTTTGCGACCGAGAGCGTCTACGGCCACGTCCGCTCGCTGGCGACCACCTCGGCCGTCATCGAGGGCATCAATCGGCTGCGCAACTCGCTGCTGATCGACCACAAGGTCCACGCGCGCTATGAGATCACCAATGTCGGCGCTGCAGCCACGCTGGAAAAGCTGCTCGCCGCCGATCAGGTCGACATGGTCTCGCTGACCGATCACACGCCGGGGCAGGGCCAGTACAACAATATCGAAGCCTATGTCGCCAGCATTTCCGAGCGCCGGGCGATCACCAAGGACATGGCGCTGGAGATCGTCCAGAAGCGCATCGCCATGCGTGAGGATCCGGCGATCGACGCCAAGCTTCGCGAGATCGTCGCATTGTCGCTGCAGCACAAGCTGTCGCTCGCTTCGCATGACGACGACAGCGCCGAGAAGGTTGTCGAGATGCACGATCTCGGCGTCACGATCAGCGAATTCCCGGTGACGCTCCCGGCCGCCGAAGAAGCCCGCCGCCGTGGCCTCTGGACGCTGATGGGGGCGCCGAACGCGCTGCGCGGCCAGTCGATGTCCGGCAATCTCAGTGCTCTCGACGCTGCCAAGGCCGGTCTGCTCTCGGTCATCGCCGCCGATTACCATCCCGCCGCCTTCGTCCCCGGCATCTTCAAGATCGCCGACGCGACGGATAACAACCTGCCGGCAGCCGTCGCCATGGCGACGTCGAATGCAGCCCGCTCGGCAGGTTTGCTGGACCGCGGCGAGATCGCGCTCGGCCAGCGCGCCGATCTGGTGGTGGTCGAGAAGGGGGACGTGCACCGCATCCGTGCGACGTTCCGGGCTGGGCGGTTCGTGTATAGCGACGGTACGCTGCACCCTTTTGAGGCGATTGCGGCCTGAGGGGGTGAGGGGGCGAGGCTGACTAGTTGGTGAGCACGCCCCAAGCTCTCCCTCATTCCTGTGCTTGTCACAGGAATCCAGTGCGCCCCAGTCCTGGGGCGCGGGAGACTTCTTCAATAGGCATGTGAGTCATTCACCGCGCGGACGCGCGGTGGCTGGATTCCTGTGACAAGCACAGGAATGAGGGAGTCTAGGGGCGTTGGCGCAAAAGTAGCTGCCGTGCGAGACTGAGGCCTCCGCCCATCAAATCAGCGAAACGACCCGCTCCGTCTCCGCCGCAGCGCCAGCACCCGTCCCGACAGCCTTGCCGCCATCCATCCACACCTTGCCCTCGGCGAAAAGCCTCAGCGCCTGCGGATAAAGCTGGTGCTCGACCGTGAGCACGCGTCCGGCCAGCGTATCGGCCGTATCGCCGGAAAGCACGGGTACCGCTGCCTGGCCGATGACCGGGCCTTCGTCCATGCCTTCGGTGACGAAATGCACGGTGCAGCCTGCGATCCGCATGCCGGCGTCGATGGCGCGCTGGTGGGTGTGGAGGCCGGGGAAGAGGGGGAGCAGGGAAGGGTGGATGTTGATCATCCGGCCCTCGTAGCGCTGGATGAAGGTGGCGCTCAGCAGGCGCATGTAGCCGGCGAGGCAGAGGATATCCGGCGAGAGCGTGTCGAGCGCTTCGAAGATCGCCGCCTCATGGGCTTCCTTGCTGGCATAGTCCTTGCGCACGAAGGCGAAGGCCGGGATGCCCTCGGCGGTCGCCTTGGCGAGCCCGCCGGCATCCGCCTTGTCGGAGATCACGCCGACGATCTCCGCCGGGAAATCGGCAGCTTTCGCGGCGGCGACGAGCGCCAGCATGTTGGAACCGCCGCCGGAGATGAACACGACGACGCGTTTGCGCGGCGTGATCATAGGGCGAGCGTGCCCTGATACTGGGTGCCGGTGGCGCCTTCGGCGCGAGCGATCATCCGGCCGAGCACGACGATCGTCTCGCCTTCGGCCTCGAGCGCCTTGGTGACGGCTTCGACATTCTCTGCGGAAACGACGGCGATCATGCCGATGCCGCAGTTGAAGGTGCGCAGCATTTCCTTGGCTTCGACGCCGCCGGTCTTGGCAAGCCATGAGAAGACAGAGGGAACCTTGACTGATGACAGGTCGATCTCGGCGGCCAGATGCTTCGGCAGAACGCGCGGAATGTTCTCAGGGAAGCCGCCGCCGGTGATGTGGGCGAGCGCCTTGATCGCCTTGGTCTCGCGGATCGCCTTCAGGAGCGGCTTCACATAGATGCGGGTCGGCGTCAGCAGCGCTTCGCCGAGCTTTTTGCCTTCTGCGAAGGGGGCCGGTGCATCCCAGCCGAGGCCGGAGAGTTCGACGATCTTGCGCACCAGCGAGAAGCCGTTCGAGTGCACGCCGGAGGAGGCGAGGCCGAGAATGACGTCGCCCTCGGCAATGTCGCCGGCCGGCAGCAGTTCGCCGCGCTCGGCGGCGCCAACGGCAAAGCCAGCGAGATCATAGTCGCCGGAGGAATACATGCCGGGCATTTCAGCCGTTTCGCCGCCGATCAGTGCGCAGCCCGCGTCGCGGCAGCCTGCGGCGATGCCTTCGACGATCGCCGCACCCTGGTTCGGGTCGAGCTTGCCGGTGGCGAAATAGTCGAGGAAGAACAGCGGCTCGGCGCCCTGGACGACGAGATCGTTGACGCACATGGCGACGAGGTCGATGCCGACTGTGTCGTGATAATCGGCGTCGATGGCGATCTTCAGCTTGGTGCCAACGCCGTCATTGGCGGCAACCAGAACCGGATCCTTGAAGCCCGCGGCCTTGAGGTCGAAGAGGCCGCCGAAGCCGCCGATTTCGCCATCGGCGCCCGGGCGGCGCGTCGAGCGCACGGCCGGCTTGATCTTCTCCACCATCAGGTTGCCGGCATCGATGTCGACGCCTGCATCGCTATAGGTCAGGCCGTTTTTTCCAGACTGGCTCATGCTGCTCTCCGGTGGTTTTTTCACGTGCGGACACTATGGGGACAAACGACCCCGTCACATGGCGGTCGCAATTGCATGAGAGTGCGCTTTATGCAAGGCGGTGCACAGAGAAAAGCCCCAATTTCCCGCTCTTTCACGGTCGATGAATGGGATTTCTGCGGGCAGGGTTGACCATCTTCCGGGCTGCATCCTATGTGCTTTGAAAGCGTTCGCGGCCAAAAGCGCGTCGCGGGCGGGACAACACGGGGTAATCGATGCCAAATCAGGTCAGCGGCACAAGTCTGAAGCGCCAGGTCTTCTTCTGGCTCGGCGTGCTCGTCTTCTTCATCCTGTTCCTGCTGGTCTTCAGCTCCATCCTGCTGCCGTTCCTGGCCGGGATGGCGATTGCCTATTTCCTCGATCCGGTGGCCGACAGGCTGCAGCGCATCGGCCTCAGCCGGATGATGGCGACGGTTGTCATCCTCGTCTCCTTCGTGCTGCTGATCGTCATCGCGCTGATGACGCTGATCCCGATCCTGGCGAGCCAGTTCACCGATTTTGCCGGCAAGTTCCCGGGCTATATCGACCAGCTGCAGCATTTCATCACCACCTCGCAGAACTCGCTGCTGCCGGACTGGATCAAGAGCCAGCTCGGCACCATCAAGAACAACTTCTCGGAAATCCTTTCCCAGGGCGTCGGCTTCCTCACTGGCCTGTTCGCGCAGATCTGGAGTTCCGGCCTTGCCGTCGTCAACCTGATCTCGCTGCTGATCGTCACGCCTGTCGTCGCCTTCTACATGCTGCTCGACTGGGACCGCATGGTGGCGCAGATCGACCGCTATATCCCGCGCGACTACGTCGGCAACGTTCATCAGATCGCCCGCGAGATCGATCAGGCGATCGCCGGTTTCATCCGCGGGCAGGGCTCGCTCTGCCTGATCCTCGGTATCTACTACGCTGTCGGCCTGTCGCTGGTCGGTCTGAATTTCGGTCTGCTGATCGGCCTCTTCGCCGGGATGATCAGCTTCATCCCCTATGTCGGCTCGATGCTCGGCCTGCTGATTGCCGTCGGCGTGGCGATCGTGCAGTTCTGGCCTGACTATATCTGGGTCGGTGCGGTGCTCGCGGTCTTCTTTAGTGGCCAGTTCCTGGAAGGCAACATCCTGCAGCCGAAGCTCGTCGGCCACAGCGTTGGCCTGCACCCGGTCTGGCTGATGTTCGCGCTCTTTGCCTTCGGCGCGCTCTTCGGTTTCGTCGGCCTGCTGATCGCGGTGCCCGCCGCCGCCGCCGTCGGCGTTCTTGTTCGCTTTGCCCTGTCGCGCTACCTTGAGAGCGATCTTTATGCTGGTCAGTCGAAGCCTGTTGCCCGCAAGAGCAAAGCCGAATCCAAATGAACGATGCCAAGCGCAAGGCGGGAGAGCAGCTTCCGCTTGTCTTTTCCCACGATGCCGCAACAGGCCGTGACGATCTCTTGATCTCCGACCGCCTGAGCGCTGCCGTCACCATCGTCGATGCCTGGCCGCAATGGCCGTCGCCGGTCGTGATCCTTGCCGGGCCTGTCGGCTCGGGCAAGTCGCATCTCGCCGCGATCTGGAAAGAGCATAGCGGTGCGCAGAGCATTCACCCCCTGGCGGGTTCCGATGCCGCGGTAGCGGCTGCCGCCGGTCCGGTCCTGTTCGAGGATGTCGATCGCGAAGGCTTCGATGACACGGAGCTCTTTCATGTCATCAACAGCGTGCGCGAGAACGGCCACAGCCTGATGATGACGAGCCGTCTGTGGCCGATGTCCTGGCCGGTCGAGCTTGCCGATCTGCGGTCGCGGCTGAAGGCAGCGACCGTCGTCGAGATCGGCGAGCCGGACGAGGAGCTGTTGTCGCAGGTGATCGTCAAGCTGTTCTCCGACAGGCAGCTTAATATAGATGACAAACTGGTGTTCTATATCGTTAACCGGATGGAACGCTCGCTGAATGCCGCCCAGACGATCGTCGAGCGGCTGGACCGGCTTGCTTGGTCGCGCGGCACGAAGATCACCCGGGCAATGGCCGCCGAAGTATTGAATGAATTGGGAAATTCCGGCCCGGCCGATTGACTGTCACAGTTCTGTCGTGAAACTGATATAATTCGCGATGGCGAGTAAGAGGGGACGGATTGGCCTATGGACAGTGCAGTTGCGGAGCATCAGGAACCGAAGCCGGAAGCGTCCTCCGCCGTCCCTTCACTTGAAGAGTTGCTGCAGAGCCCGGAGCGGTTCATCAACCGCGAGTTCTCCTGGCTGCAGTTCAATCGCCGCGTCCTCGAGGAGACGTTGAACACCGAGCATCCACTGCTCGAGCGTGTCCGCTTCCTGTCGATTTCCGCCGCTAACCTCGACGAATTCTTCATGGTGCGCGTCGCCGGCCTCGAGGCCCAGGTGCGCCAGAACATCGCCGTGCGCACGCCCGACGGCAAGACGCCGGCCGAGCAGCTCGACGCGATCCTGCAGGAGATCGACAATCTGCAGATGGAACAGCAGGCCTCGCTTGCCGTGCTGCAGCAGTATCTGGCCCGCGAGGATATCCTGATCGTCCGTCCGGGCGCGCTGAGCGATGCCGACCGGCAATGGCTGGCGACCGAGTTCGAACAGGCGATCTTCCCGGTGCTGACGCCGCTCTCCATCGATCCGGCGCATCCGTTCCCGTTCATCCCCAATCTCGGCTTCTCGATCGGCCTGCAGCTGACCAGCAAGCATGGCCGCGAGCCGATGACGGCGCTGCTGCGCCTGCCGCCGGCGCTCGACCGCTTCGTGCGCCTGCCGGATGATGGCAACACCATCCGTTACATCACGCTCGAGGACGTCGCCAACATCTTCATCCACCGGCTCTATCCGGGCTATGAGGTGCAGGGTTCCGGTACGTTCCGCATCATCCGCGACAGCGATATCGAAGTCGAGGAAGAAGCCGAAGACCTCGTGCGCTTCTTCGAGACGGCGCTGAAGCGGCGCCGCCGCGGCAAGGTCATCCGCATCGAGACCGATAGTGAGATGCCGGCCTCGCTTCGCCATTTCGTGGTTCAGGCGATGGCTGTCCCCGACAATCGCGTCGCCGTTCTTCCGGGCCTGCTTGCGCTGAACACGCTGTCCGAGATCACCAAGGCGCCGCGCGACGATCTCCGGTTTCCACCCTACAATGCGCGATTTCCCGAACGCGTCCGCGAACACGCCGGCGATTGCTTCGCCGCCATCCGCGAAAAGGACATGGTGGTTCACCATCCCTACGAGTCTTTCGACGTGGTGGTCCAGTTTCTGCTCCAGGCTGCGCGCGATCCTGACGTTCTGGCGATAAAGCAGACGCTCTACCGCACCTCCAACGACAGCCCGATCGTCCGCGCGCTGATCGACGCGGCCGAGTCCGGCAAGTCGGTGACGGCGCTGGTCGAACTCAAGGCGCGTTTCGACGAAGAGGCGAACATCCGCTGGGCGCGCGACCTCGAGCGCGCCGGCGTGCAGGTCGTCTTCGGCTTCATCGAATTGAAGACCCATTCGAAGATGTCGCTGGTGGTGCGCCGCGAGGAGGGGAAGCTTCGCAGCTACTGCCATCTCGGCACCGGCAACTATCACCCGATCACGGCGAAGATCTATACGGATCTGTCCTTCTTCACCTGCAACCCTGTTATCGCCCATGACATGGCGAACATCTTCAACTTCATCACCGGCTATGGCGAGCCGGAAGAGAGCATGAAGCTGGCGGTCTCGCCCTATACGCTGCGCTCGCGCATCCTGCGTCACATCGACGAAGAGATCATGCATGCGAAGAACGGTGCCCCGGCAGCGATCTGGATGAAGATGAACGCGCTGGTCGACCCCGAAATCATCGACGCGCTCTATACGGCAAGCCATGCCGGCGTGGAGGTCGATCTGGTCATCCGCGGCATCTGCTGCCTGCGTCCGCAGGTGCCCGGCCTGTCGGAGAATATCCGCGTCAAATCGATCGTCGGCCGCTTCCTGGAACACAGCCGCATCTTCTGCTTCGGCAACGGCTACGGCCTGCCGTCGGACAAGGCGCTCGTCTATATCGGCTCGGCCGACATGATGCCGCGCAACCTCGACCGCCGCGTCGAGACGCTGGTGCCGCTGACCAATCCGACGGTCAAGGAGCAGGTTTTGTCCCAGATCATGCTGGGCAATATCATTGACAACCAGCAAAGCTACGAGATATTGCCCGACGGAACGTCCAGGCGCATGGAGGTGCGCAAGGGCGAAGAACCGTTCAACGCGCAGCAGTATTTCATGACCAATCCCAGCCTTTCCGGCCGTGGTGAGGCTCTGAAATCCAGCGCGCCCAAGCTGATAGCCGGTCTGCTTTCCGGCCGGACCAAGAGATAACTGGACCTGCATGGTTGAATCAGAAGCCCAGGGGCGCCTGCCAGGGATTGCCCCGGTCTCCGTCGTCGATATCGGATCGAACTCGATCCGTGTGGTCATCTATGAAGGCATGTCGCGCTCGCCCACGATCCTTTTCAACGAAAAGGTTCTGTGCGGCCTCGGCAAGGGTATCGCGCTGACCGGCAAGATGGACGAGGACAGCGTCAACCGGGCCCTGACGGCTCTCCATCGTTTCAAGGCTTTGTCCGATCAGGCCCGCGCCGCGACCATGTATGTGCTGGCGACCGCTGCCGCCCGCGAAGCCTCGAACGGCCCGGATTTCATCCACAAGGCCGAAACCATCCTGAAGCGCAAGGTGCGCGTGCTCTCGGGCGAGGAGGAGGCGAAGTTCTCCGCGCTCGGAATCGTCAGCGGCTTCTTCCATCCGGATGGTATCGCCGGCGACCTCGGCGGCGGCTCGCTGGAGCTCATCGATATCCGGGAACGCGAGATCGGCACCGGCATCACGCTGCCGCTCGGCGGTTTGCGCCTGTCGGAATATGCCGGCGGTTCGCTCGACAAGGCCCGCAGCTTTGCCCGCAAGCATGTGCGCAGCGCCACGAAGATTCTCGCCCAGGGCACCGGCCGCACCTTCTATGCCGTCGGTGGCACCTGGCGAAACATCGCCAAGCTGCACATGGAAATGACCCAGTATCCGCTGCACATGATGCAGGGCTACGAAGTCACGCTCGACAGCATGATGCAGTTCCTCGATCAGGTCGAAATCGCCCGCGACAGCAAGGATCCGGCCTTCCAGGCGGTCTCCAAGCATCGCCGCGCGCTGCTTCCGTTCGGCGCCGTCGCCATGAAGGAAGTGCTGAGCGCCATGAAGCCCTCGATCATTTCCTTCTCGGCGCAGGGCGTTCGCGAAGGCTATCTCTATTCGCTGCTGTCGGAAGGCGAGCGCCGTGCCGATCCGCTGCTGGCCGCTGCCGGCGAGCTTGCGATCCTGCGTGCCCGTTCGCCCGAGCATGCGCGCGAGCTGGCCGAATGGACGGGACGGATGATGCCCTGTTTCGGCATCGCCGAGACCGAGGAAGAATCCCGCTACCGCCAGGCCGCCTGTCTGCTCGCCGATATCAGCTGGCGTGCCCACCCTGATTATCGCGGCCTGCAGGCATTGAACCTGATCGCCCACTCGTCCTTCGTCGGCATCAGCCACCCGGGCCGAGCCTTCATCGCGCTCACCAACTACTACCGCTTCGAAGGCCTGCATGACGATGGCTCGACGGCGCCGCTCGCCACCATCGCCGGCCCGCAATTCGTCGAGCGCGCCAAGCTGCTGGGCGGCATGCTGCGCGTCGTCTACCTGTTCTCGGCCTCGATGCCCGGCCTGGTGAAGAACCTGCATTTCCGCAAGTCGGCGCAGCCCGATGTCGATATCGAGCTGGTCGTCCCGCACGAGTATCACGACTTTACCGGCGAACGCCTCGACGGCCGCCTGCAGCAGCTGTCGAAGCTCACCAACAAGCGGCTCGCCTTCGTTTTCGAATAGGCTAGCTGTTGGCGGCGTAGGCCGTTTTCAGGCGCTGCGACAGGAAGTCGATGCAAAGCCGGACCTTCGCTGCGGCAAGGCGGCTGTGGGGGAAGACGACGTGGATCGGCGCTGCGGCGAGCCGCGCCTCCGGCAGCACGATCTCGAGCTTGCCGCTGTCGATATCGTCGCGCACGTCCCATATCGATTTCAGCACCAGCCCGGCGCCGGCGAGCGCCCAGCGATGCGCGAGCTCGCCATTGTTTGTCGTCAGCTTGGAGCGGACATTGGCGCTGCGCCCGTCGGCAAAGACCCAATGCGTATTGGGCGGTTCGCCGAAGGCGATGACGTCATGGCCGGGCAGGTCGTCGATCACAGCCGGACGCCCGCGCCGGTCGAGATAGGCAGGGGAGGCGCAGATGACGCGGCGGTTCGGGGCGATCTGCCGGGCGATCAGGCTGGAATCCGAGAGCGCCCCGAAGCGGACGGCAAGGTCGTAGCCTTCCTCGACGATATTGACGACGCCGTCATCGGTATCGAGATGCACCAGCAGCTCCGGATGCGCCTCCTGGAATTCCCGCAGGATCGGCGCCAGCCAGCGGCAGCCGAAGGCAAAGGTCGAGGTGACCTTGAGGAGACCGCTTGCCGTATTGCGGCCGCTCGACGCCTCCGTCTCGGCATCGTCGATCTCGGCGAGGATCTGCACGCAGCGCTCATGGAAGCGCGCGCCTTCCTCCGTCAGCGCCAGCGAGCGCGTCGTCCGGTTGACCAGCCGCACGCCGAGCCTCTCCTCGAGACGTGACAGCTTGCGGCTGACGACCGTCAGCGAGAAGTTCAGCTCCCGCGCCGCGCCCGACAGACTTCCCGCCTGCACGACGCGCACGAAGACCAGCATGTCGAGAAAATTGTCGCTCATATTATTGCTGATATCGCAAGAGACAGTCGACGACAATATCCATTCCGGCAAGAGAGGCGCCGGACTATTGTCCCCTCATCAAAACGGCGGCACGGTTGCCGCAAAGAGGAGAGTAGAGATGACATCCCTTGCAAATCAACGTGTTCTCGTGGTCGGCGGCAGCTCCGGTATCGGCCTTGCCGTCGCAGAGCAGGCGGCAGCGGCCGGCGCGGCAGTCACCATCGTATCCCGCTCGGCAGACAAGCTTGCCGAGGCCGCCCGGACGATCGGGCAGGGCGTGCGCTCTGCGGTCATCGACACGGCCGATGAGGCCGGGATCGACGCCTTCTTCGCAGCAAACGAAGCATGGGATCATATCGTCATCTCTGCGGCGCAGACGCCGTCCGGCCCGGTTCGCAAGCTTTCGCTCGACGACGCCAAGCGTGCGATGGAAAGCAAGTTCTGGGGTGCCTATCGCATCGCCCGTGCAGCAAAGCTTGCCGAGCGCGGCTCGCTGACCTTCATTTCCGGCTTCCTGAGCGAGCGCCCCTCGGCATCGTCGGTCCTTCAAGGCGCCATCAATGCGGCGCTGGAATCGCTGGCCCGCGGCCTCGCGCTCGAACTTTCACCTGCCCGCGTCAACACCGTCTCGCCGGGCCTGATCGACACGCCGCTCTGGTCGAAGATGGAGGAGGCGAACCGCAATGCGATGTTCGAGCGCGTCGCAGGCTCGCTGCCGGCAAAGACTGTGGGCAAGCCTTCGGATATCGCCAATGCCGTCCTGTTCCTGATGACGACGCCTTTTGCAACCGGCTCGACTGTCCGCGTCGATGGCGGCGGCGTGATCGGGTGATGCCATGCTGATCGATCACGTCACTCTGCGCACCGCCGATTTGGAGGCGACCAGGGGCTTTCTCGAAGAGCTTCTCGGCCTGACCACAGGAAGCCGGCCCGATTTCGGCTTCCCCGGCTACTGGCTTTATAGCGATGGCGAGCCCGTCGTTCACCTGATCCCCGGCGGTGGCGCCGCCGTCGGCCGCGATGCTGAAGCGATCGATCACGTCGGCTTCCGGCTGGAGGGCTACGCGGCCTATCGCGGGAAACTCGACACCTCAGCCACACCTTATTCCACGATGGATCTGCCTGAGCTCGGCGAACGCCGGCTCTTCGTCCGCACACCGGGCGGCATCCTCCTCGAACTCGTCTTCCGCGAAGGCGAAGCAGTCAACTGAGCGATGCAGGGCTTGCCGCAGCCTGCGGCCGGGTGTACATCATCCCGGTCGCGAAAAGCGGCTGCTTCCCTTGATCCGCCTTCCGGCGTGAGTAAACAGGTGGACGAATTGGCGTCCAGGCGGCCGAGTACAAGTCAGCCATGCCACTATCTGCATGGTTCGGCCAGCGTTTCCCAAACCCGCAACGCCTGACCTCGTCAGGCCCCAATCGCAAGCTCCCGGCGTGCGCGCCGCGCGTTTGCGTCGATCGGATCGCGCCATGAACAAACCGCTTGTTGTCATTTTCACCGCCATTGTCCTCGATGCCGTCGGCATTGGCCTCATCTTTCCCATTCTCCCCTCGCTGCTGCAGGAGGTCACCCATGCAGACAAGGTGGCCCAGTATATCGGCATCATGACCGCGCTTTATGCCGCCATGCAGTTCGTCTTCGCCCCCGTTCTCGGCGCGCTCAGCGACCGGCTCGGCCGCCGCCCGGTTCTGCTGATCTCGCTTGGCGGCGCGGCCATCAACTATCTCGTGCTCGCCTTCGCTCCCAATCTCTGGCTGCTGCTGATCGGCCGCGCCATAGCCGGGCTGACCAGCGCCAATGTTTCCGTCGCCACCGCCTATGTGACCGACATTTCGCCGCCGGAGATGCGCGCCAGACGCTTCGGCCTGCTGAACGCCATGTTCGGCATCGGCTTCATCATCGGTCCCGTGCTCGGCGGCGCGCTCGGGGACTATTGGCTGCGGCTGCCCTTCATCGCCGCCGCCGTCCTCAACGCCGCCAATCTTCTGCTCGCCTACGCAGTCCTTCCGGAATCGCGGACGCCAAGCCGCGAACGGATCGACCTCGCTAGCCTCAATCCGTTGCGGCCGCTGCGCTGGGTCTTCTCGATGAAAAGTCTGCTGCCGGTGATCCTGATCTTCTTCGTCTTCAGCGGCACCGGCGAAGCCTACGGCACGTGCTGGGCGCTCTGGGGCAGCGATACCTTCCATTGGAACGGCCTCTGGATCGGGCTTTCTCTCGGCACGTTCGGCATCTGCCAGACCCTGTCGCAGGCCTTCCTGCCGGGGCCGGCGGTCAGGCTGCTCGGCGAGCGCGCCGCCATCCTCACCGGCGTCGGCGCCGTCTGCGTCGCGCTTGCCGTCATGGCCTTCGCGACCGAGGGCTGGATGATTTTTGCGATCATGCCGCTTTTTGCCTTGGGCGGCATCGGCGTTCCCGCCCTGCAGTCACTGGCGACCCGCCAGGTCGGCGAAGACCAGCAGGGCCAGTTCCAGGGCGTCCTTGCCTCGGTCGTCAGCCTCGCCTCGATCATTGCGCCGCTCGGCTTCTCAAGCTTCTACTTCGTGGTGCGCGACGCGTGGCCGGGCGCCATCTGGCTCGCGGTGGTCGCGCTCTATGCAATCGGCATTCCGCTGGTTCTCGGCCTGAAGCTCGCCAGGTGCGAGCCGATGCCCGCCTGACACGACCGGCAGAAGGCGGACATGGAGCCCGCCTTCTGCTAGGTTCCCTCACCGAAACGGAAGGAGGAGACCGTTGGAAAAGCCAAAACTGTTGGCGGGCGGTAACCCGCAGATCCCGAAGGGGGAAGGCGATGCGCCGGTCCAGGCCTATATCGATGCCGTGCCCGGATGGAAGCAGGCGGTCTGCCGCGGCATCGACGAGATGGTGGCGCAGGCCTTTCCCGGCGTGCGCAAGGCCGTCAAATGGAATTCACCGCTCTATGGGGCAGGCGAGAAGACCTGGTTTCTCGGCCTCCACTGCTTCGAGAAATACGTGAAGGTATCGTTCTTCCAGGGCGCCTTGCTCGATCCCATCCCGCCCGGTCAATCGAAACAGGCCGAGGTCCGCTATCTCGATATCCGCGAGGCCGACGCGATCGACGAGGCGCTGTTTATCTCGTGGGTGCGGCAGGCGTCGGCATTGCCGGGCGTCAGCATGTGACGGTGTACGGTTACCGCCGGAGGCCGCTCTTTCGCGTCCCGTCGTAGAAGCCCGGAGGTTTCTTGCGCACCCAGGTTACGAATTTGCGGATGGCCGGATGTTTCAGCAGCTGCGGGATCGTCGGATAGGATTTCTCCAGCTCTGCTTCTGAGAACAGCGCGTGGATCTGCCGGTGACAGATGCGGTGCAGCACCTGCGTCTCGCGCCCGCCACGGCTTTTCGGTACCAGATGATGCTCGTCGCGCTGATCCTCCGGCACGATGCGCCCGCAGAGCGGACAGATCGCCGGCGCCGGGGCCTCGTACCAGGACTTCACCTCGCGGTCGCGCTTCCTCGCCATGAGACACCGGCCGCTATTTCGACAGCAGGTCTCTGACCCGCCGCGCAAAGGCGTCACCCAGGAAGGGTTTGGTCATCACATGCATGCCGTGATCGAGATGGCCGTGGTTGAGCACGGCGTTTTCGGCATAGCCCGTCACGAACAGTACCCGCAGATCCGGCCGGTTGATGCGCACTGCATCGGCAAGCTGCCGTCCGTTCATGCCGCCCGGCAGCCCCACATCGGTGATCAGCAGATCGATCGGCTGCCCGGAATTCATGATCCGGAGTGCACTTGGCCCGTCATCGGCCTCAAGCACGTGGTAGCCGAGCTCTTCGAGGATCTCGACCGCGACCATGCGCACCAGCGGCTCGTCGTCAACGACGAGGATCGTCTCGTTCTCCGCCGCCTGCGGTGCCACCGCGGTATCGATCAGATCGTCCTCGGTCTCCGCATCGCCCACATGGCGCGGCAGATAGATGCAGATCATCGTGCCCTTGCCGAGCTCCGAATAGATGCGCGCCGTGCCGCCCGACTGTCCGGCAAAACCATGAACCATCGACAGGCCAAGACCGGTGCCCTGTCCCGTCGGCTTGGTGGTGAAGAACGGGTCGAAGGCGCGCTCCACGATCTCGGCGGACATGCCGGTACCAGTATCGCTGACGCAGAGCGAGACATACTGCCCGACCGCGAGCCCGCGCTGGCGCGCCGACCTCTCGTCGAACCAGCGATTGCCCGTCTCGATCGTCAGCTTGCCGCCATGCGGCATGGCATCGCGCGCATTGATGCAGAGATTGAGCAGCGCGTTCTCCAGCTGGCCGATATCGACGAAGGTCGCCCACAAACCGCCTGCAAGCGCCGTCTCGACCTCGATCGTCGGCCCGACGCTACGGGCAATCAGGTCCTGCATGCCAGAAACCAGCCGGTTGAGGGTGACGGGCTTGGGATCGAGCGTCTGCCGCCGCGAGAAGGCAAGCAGCCGTTGCGTCAGTCCGGCCGCACGCTTGGCGGCGCCCTGCGCGCCGGTCAGGTAGCGGTCGAGATCGCCGATCCGTCCCTGCGCCAGCCGTGTCTGCATCAGTTCCAGCGAGCCGGAGATGCCGGCCAGCAGGTTGTTGAAGTCATGCGCCAGGCCGCCCGTCAGCTGTCCGACGGCTTCCATCTTCTGCGAGTGGCGAAGCTGTTCTTCAGCGCGCATCAGCTCCTGTGTGCGTTCGGAAACGCGCTGCTCCAGCGTGTCGTTCAGGGCGCGGAGATCGGCGGCGGCGCGGTCGCGTTCCGCCTCCACGGCACGGCGCTTGTCGATATCGAGCAGAACACCCGGGAAGTGCAGGGGAGATCCGTCAGGCCCGAGTTCGACCCGGCCATTGGCCTCCAGCCAGTAATATTGTCCGTCGGTGCGCCGTGTCCGGTATTGATGCGCGTAGGGGCCGCCGCGTTTCAGCGCGTCGCCGATTGCCGCCGCCAGGTCCTCCTTGTCATCGGGATGAACGGTTTCGATCACCTGATCGAGGCTGAGGCCGCTGCGCCCAAGCGCCGGGTCGAGCCCGAAGGCGCGGGCAAAGGCTTCATCGACCGAAAACCGGTTTGCCGGGACATCCCAGAACCAGGTTCCGATGATCGCACCGGCGGCCAGCGCCAGTTGCACGCGCTGGACGTTTTCGCGCGCATTCGCCTCACTGATCCTCAGCGCCGCCTCTGCCTCGCGCCGCGCGGTGATATCGCGAAACAGCACCGAGACCTGCCGCAGGCTCGCCGGTTCCATGCGCGAGGCTGAGACCTCGATGTAGCGCCGCGCGGCGATGAAATGCTGCTCGAAACGGATGACCTGACCGGTCTCCAGAACGCCGCCATAGAGCTTCAGCCACTGGTCGGCGCCATCGGGCTCCACGTCCCGCAGCGTTTTGCCGACGATGCCGGATATGCCCGTGTGCCGCTCATAGCCGGAATTGGCCTCGATATGCATGTAGTCGCTGAGCGGCCCATGCGGTCCGTCGAAGAATTCGATGATGCAGAAGCCGTCGTCGATCGCCTCGAAAAGGGCACGGTAGCGCGCCTCGCTCCGCATCAGCTGGTCCTCGAGAGTCCCGGGCTGGTCTGCCGCTTCGTTTTGGCCGGCTCCGCGAGCCCTCAGCCGCCGTATTTCTTCCTCAAGCTGATCCCGGGAAAGCGATGTCAGTTCGGAATTCAATGCGCAATCCTTCTTGCCGGCCGCGGTTCTGGCACTACGGCGCAGGGCCAAATCTAGATCACCGCCGGCGGACTGCAATGGGCGAAGCTTCGCTTTGGAACGAGCTCAGCCTCTCCATCCTAAGCTCCAGCGCTTTGCCATTCGGCAATGGCGGAGGCGGCCTCAGGCGCGCTTTTGATACGCCAAACGCGTGAAACGCTGGCGGCCCCCAGCTGAGCGGTGATATCGCGTTGAAATTTCGCACGATTTCTCAGGCTGCGTATTGCGAATCCGTATTGCTGCCATGGCCAATCGACATTGCCATCGGGAAGCTCCGGCCGCGTTTTCCCGATGTGGCGGAGAGGCCGCGTAGCCAGGCGCCAGGCGCGTAGCAATTCAGGCGGGTCAAGCCACATGACGCCGTCGGCATATTCGATGGCGTGAGGCAGGAGGCTCGGGCCGCCCTCCAAAATCCAGCTGTCCCGTTGAATGACACCTGAGAGCGCTGCCGCGATTTCGGATTGCGGGCGTCGCTTCCAGTTGGTGGCAAGTTTAATGGCGTCGTAGGAAATGAGAGGAATGTCAGGGCGTGCCGCCGCCAGCTGTCTGGCAAAGTGGCTCTTGCCGGTCCCGTTCGCGCCGGTGACGATCAGCCTCTGCAACTTCATTGTTTTGACCAGGTGAAGAGAGCAATCCCCGGCGGGAAGCTTGCGCATCACTACGCGATTCCAGCGTCAGCGCAATAACGCCGCCGAATAGGCAAGAGGAGCGCCCGGTTGTCACCGGACGCTCCCCGTTTTGCAAACTTGGCGCGACGCTTACTTCGCGTTCAGGAAGTCGCCGACTTCGAGCAGGCTGAACTCGTTGTCATCGGCCTTGTCGACGGCGCGGCCGGCAGAGAAGGGCAGGTTGTTGTCGTTGCCGATGATGATGTGGGTGGCATCGACGCGGTCGACATTCTCGATCGTTACGAACGGCATGTCGTAGATGCCATCCTTGCTGCCGGCCTTCTTCTTGTTGTCGGGGTCCTTGATGTTCAGCAGGTCGATATAGCCGATCTTGCGGACGGCCTTGCCGACGTTGGCATCGTTGAACTCGATCTTGTAGACGCGCTTCAGCTCGGCCGGAGCCTCGAAGCAATCGGGCTTCGGCTGCTTCGGATCGGCGCAGGCCTTGTCCTTGGTGCCGGCGCCGTTGTCGCGTTCGATGACGAGCGCGGTCGTTTCGTCCAGCATGTTGAAGTCACCAATCGAGGCGCCCTTGTCTTCGAACGGGTAGAACCAGCTGCGGCCGGTCCACTTCTTCGAGGCGACGTCGAACTCGATGACGCGGATCGCGGTGTGACCGTCGACCGTCTCCATCTTGCCGTCGTCCTGGTAGAGCGCGCCTTCGAGCAGGCCGTAGAGCTTGGCTCCATCCTTCGACATCGCCAGGCCCTCGAAGCCGCCGGAGCGCTTCAGGTTGAAGACCGGGTTCTTGCCGACCGGCGTGCCCGGCAGCTGGATCAGCGCGTTGTCGGGTGACATCACCGGCTTGCCGTCGACGGTGGTCGCGATGACGTCGGTCAGCTGGCCCTTGGTGTCGAACTTCAGGAGGTAGGGACCGAACTCTTCGCCAAGCCAGAAGCCGTCAGCGACCGGCTGCACCGATTCGATGTCGAAATCGGCGCCGGTCAGATAGCGCTTGTCCGAGCCTTCCATGACAACAGGGAAGGGGGCGATCTTGTTCGGGTCGGAGAGGAACAGGTTCTCGACGACCTCGGCCTTGTTCGTCGCCCAGTCGAACTTCATCCGGTGCAGGAAGAGCATCGAGTCCGACGAGGTGAACTTCGAGCCGAAGCCGTTGTCCGAGAGCGTCCAGAACGTGCCGTCGGGCATCGTCTTGATACCGGAGAAGCCCTGGATCGGCTGGCCGTCGAGCGGCAGCTTGATATCGGTCACGCGGGCGCCGTCCTTGCCCGGCACCGTGCCGAGCGCTTCGGTGCGCTTGCGGTCCGGCGTCGTGAACTTGCCGGAATGCTTCAGGAATTCCGGGGCGTCGGCTGGCGCGGCAACGACGGTATTGGCGGGCAGGATCGCCTGGCCGGCGAGCGTCGCGGTAAATTCCTGTTGGTCCGCGGAAGCGGAGGTGGCAATCAGAAGCAAAAGGGAAACGGATGCAAAAAGAGCTGTTTTCATGGAGACCCCCGTAAAATGAACTGGCGGTCCCGATTAGCAGCCTACCTATGTCGCCGAATTGACGCTTGAGTGAAGCTTTGGTGACGCAGCCGATGCCGGAATGGCCTGGGCGAGCGCCATGACCCCCAGCCCCTGGCCACGGCCCTTCAGCGCATGCACGCCCAGATCCTCGGCATTGACGAAGTCGGGCAGCGTCATGCGGCCGGCAAGTTCGCTGGAAATGAGGATCGGTCGGTTCAGCGTCTTGCAGAGCGATTCAAGCCGTGAAGTCGTGTTCACCGTGTCGCCGAAATAGGTGATCTTGTGGTGGTCGACGCCGATTTCCGCGGTGATGACGAAACCGCCATGCAGCGCCGCACGCAGGCGCGGCACCTGCCCATATTGCTTGATCCAGCTCGGTGCCTCTTTCTCGATGGCGTTGAGGATATCGAAGACGCAGCGCACGCAGCGGCCATTCTTCATGCCGCGGGCGAGCGGCCAGGTGATGATCGCGGAATCGCCGACATAGTCATCGATCGTCCCCTTGTTGCGGCGGACTGGTTCGGCAAAGGCGGCAAACAGCGAATTCAGCATCTGCTGGACGCGCAGGTCGCCGTGTTTCTCCGCATAGGGCGTCGAGTCGACGAGATCGACAAACAGGAAGATGCGCTCCTCACTGACCGGATTGCGATAGCGGCCGGTCAGCATGGCCAGGAACACGTCTCTGCCGAGGAGTTCACGCACCCGCACGACGAAGATGACGGCGGCGCAGACGACGAGCGCATACATGAAGACGTTGAACGGCAGGATGGTCGCCTCGATCCACGAGGTCGGCTGGATGGCGCCGACGGCACGCAGGAGGACGCCGGCAACGGCAAAGCCCAGGCTCATCAGCACTTCGTAGATGAAGAGCTGTGCCAGGAAGTAGGTGAATGTCGGCAGCTTCTGGATTCGCCGCGACAGCCCGCGCAGGATTGCCTTGCGCTCGAAAGCGAGGATCGGCATGCCGATGAACAGCGCGAAGGTGGCGCCGATGAACGGCCGGCTGTCGCCGTAGAACAGCACGTCGTAGACCACGCCGCTGCCGGCCATGACCAGCGTCAGAAGCAGCCAGTTCTGGACCGGAGAAATTTCCCGCATGCGCCATCGCCTTGATTTGCCTGATAGTGTCCGGCCATGTAGGCGGCCGGTCAAGGCATTTCAAAGGCAAGGCGTGCTATAGGGTGACGGTATCGACCTTGCGGCCCGCAAAACGCAGCGCGATTTCACCCTTGATGAGCTGCAGGGCAGGCTCGCCGAACAGTTCCCGGCGCCAGCCGTGCAGCGCCGAAACCTCGGCCTTCTCGCCCTCGGCGGCAATCTTGTCGAGATCTTCGCTATTGGCGATGACCTTCGGCGCGACGCCATGCTTTTCGGAAATCAGCTTCAAGAGAACCTTGAGAAGCTCGACGGCGGCAGCGGCACCTTCCGGCGCCTGGGTGTGACGCGGCACATGCGGCATGTCCGCCTTCGGCAGCGCCAGCGCTTCGTTGACGGCTTCGAGGACCGCTGCGCCGGAGGACGAGCGTTCCCAGCCCTTCGGAATGGTCCTGAGGCGCCCGAGCGCTTCGGTATCCTTCGGCTGCTGCTGGGCGATCTCGTAGATCGCATCGTCCTTCAGTACCCGCGAGCGCGGCACGTTGCGGGAGCGGGCCTCGCGTTCGCGCCAGGCAGCGACATATTTCAGGATCGCCAGTTCCTGCGGCTTGCGCAGCCGCATCTTCAGCCGCTGCCAGGCATCGTCTGGATGCAGGTCGTAGGTCTCGCGCGCCTCGAGGATGTCCATTTCCTCGGAAAGCCAGGAGGAACGTCCTTCGCGGGCGAGCTCGTCCTTCAGGTAGAGATAGACATCGCGCAGATGCGTGACGTCGGCCAGCGCGTAGTCGAGCTGCTTTTCGGAGAGCGGCCGGCGGCTCCAGTCGGTGAAGCGCGACGACTTGTCGATCTGGATGCCCTTGGTGCGGCTGACGAGCTGGTCATAGGAGACGCTGTCGCCGAAGCCGCAGACCATGGCAGCGACCTGCGTGTCGAAAATCGGATGCGGGATCAGCCCGCCACGGTTGAAGATGATTTCGATATCCTGCCGCGCGGCGTGAAAAACCTTGAGGACGGCTGTGTTCGCCATCAACTCAAAGAACGGCGCCAGATCGATGCCCTTCGCCAGGGGGTCAACGATGACCTCCGTCGTCGGGCTTGCCATCTGGATCAGGCAAAGCTCCGGCCAGAAGGTCGTTTCACGCAGAAACTCGGTGTCGATAGTGATGAAGTCAGACTTGGCCAGCTCTTTGCACGCGGCCGCCAAATCGGCGGTGGTTTCGATCATATCAATTCATTCACAAGGAAAAAGGTCGGTTAACCTTCCTTCTCCTTTCGAAGAGATATGTCAATACGTTGAACCGGTGCGTGTTGCGTAGAAGCTGCTATTCGCCGGGACGCATTTCATTCTTGCCGCGCTTGTTCCGCGTGGCATAGAGCGCAATGAGACCGAAGATCAGCCCGCCTACGGGCATGATCAGAAAATTGATGAACTGATCAGTTGTCATTTCTCAGTCCTCTCAATGTGCCTCTTGCCGTCAAATGTAATGTACCTGAGGCGAGAAGACAAATTACGGCGATCATGCGGATCGTTGTCGAGGTGGTCCCGCTTGCACCGAGACTTGCGATCGTCGGAGCAAAAGAGCCGACGGCGAAGACGGCAATGGCAATGCCGTTGAGGAAGGTCGCGGTGAGCTTGGTACGCTCGTTTTCGACAAGGCTCATGAGAGATTGCTCGAAGGTGTTCTTGCACACCTTGATACAATCTATGCGCTCATCATGCAATCGCCCTAGGCAACCCTGACGTAGCTCGTCATCCCCGTCTTCTGATGCTCGATGATATGGCAATGAAGCAGCCAGTCGCCTGGATTGTCGGCGACGAAGGCGAGCTGCACCTTCTCGTCAGGCTGGATCAGGTAGGTGTCGGACACCACGGGCATGACCTCGCGCGTCGAGGAAGAGATCACCCTGAAGCTCATGCCGTGCAGATGGATGGGGTGCAGGTGAGGGGTGACGTTTTCGAGCTGGAAGATGTAGCTCTTGCCCTGCTTGAGTTCGGCCAGCGGCGCCGTCGGGTCGGCGGTGTCGCCCGGCCACGGCACCTTGTTGATGGCCCAGAAGCTGTAGCCGAGCGTGCCGCAGATGCTGTCGACGGGCGCATTCTCGGCGGTGGCGCTCAGCACCAGCGGAATTTTCTCGGCGGAGGAAAGATCGGCTTCCGGCACCGGATTGGCGGCGAGTCCGCCGAGATCGGCGACATCGCGCTTCAGCGACTGGCCGGTGGCGCGCAGCTTCGCGAGCGTCTTCGGCGTCGTGCCGCGGATGTCCTCGAGCGTCGCGACCACGCCTTCGCCGTCGGGCATCCTGACCGCAAGATCCAGGCGCTGGCCGGGGCCGAGCTGCAGCAGATCGAGCGGAAAACGCTTCGGCACCGGATTGCCGTCGATGGCGATGACGGTGGCTTCGCCGCCTTCCATCTTCAGAGAATAGATACGGGTGACATCGGTGATCGCGATGCGCAGCCGCACCAGCCCGCCGGCCGGCGCGTCATATTGCGGCTCCTGGTGCCAGTTGGCGGTGCGCACCGTGCCGTAGGTGCCGGTTTTCGCGGCATCGCGCGGCCGGAAGGGTGCGATGAACTGCCCGTCGCCGCCAAGCCGCCAGTCGCGCAGATTGAGCACGACTTCCGCATCGAAAACAGGATCCTCCGCGTCCTCGACGACGATGACGCCGGTCATGCCGTGGCCCATCTGTGTCAGTGTGTTGCAATGCGGGTGATACCAGAAGGTGCCGGCATCCGGGGGCGTGAAATTATAGTCGAAGCTGTCGTTGGTATAGACATAGGGCTGCGTCATGAACGGCACGCCGTCCATCCTGTTGTCGATCCGCAACCCGTGCCAGTGGATCGTCGTCGGCTCGTCGAGCGTATTCGTCAGCTTTGCCGCATAGGGCTTCCCGCGCGCCATGCGCAATACCGGCGGCACGCCCTGATCGCCCCAGGTCATGATGTCCCTGGTCGGGCCAAACTCCGTCAGCGTTGCCTGCGTCTTGACGGCTTTCAAGATCTGCGGCTCGGGTGCTGCCTCGGCGAAACCGAACTTGCCGGCAACCCCGATTCCGACACCGTAAGCACCGGCGACGGCTGAGGCTTTGAGCAGGTTTCGGCGGGTGAGGAGGGGCATGGCAGGCTCCGGCAGCTGATATGCGTCATCTTTAAAGTTGACTGGCGGTTTCATCAATAAGCAAATACCGGCCAAACTGCCGCAGCGGCGGCTTCAATAAACCGCCGCCAAACCGGCCCGCTCTCGCGCCAAGTCTTGACAAATCGGACCGTCCATGCGCTTGTCCGCCCGATTTTCTTGTCGGCGCTTGAGGGTGGAAATTTGCCCTTGCAGCCGTCTCAGCAGACATCGGGAATAGAGATTATGCATCGCTACCGCAGCCACACCTGTGCCGCCCTCCGCAAGTCGGACGTCGGCTCGACCGTCCGGATTTCCGGTTGGGTTCACCGCGTTCGTGACCATGGCGGCGTTCTCTTCATCGACCTTCGCGACCATTACGGTATCACCCAGGTCGTTGCCGATCCGGATTCTCCGGCCTTCAAGACCGCCGAAGCCGTTCGTGGCGAGTGGGTCATCCGCATCGACGGTCTCGTCAAAGCCCGTACGGAAGACACCGTCAACAAGAACATGGCGACCGGCGAGATCGAACTCTACGCCCAGGAAATCGAAGTCCTGGCCGCCGCCAAGGAGCTGCCGCTGCCGATCTTCGGCGAGCCTGACTATCCCGAAGACGTCCGCCTCAAGTACCGCTTCCTCGACCTGCGCCGCGACACGCTGCACAAGAACATCGTCAAGCGCACGCAGATCATCTCGGATATCCGCAACCGCATGGCATCGGCCGGATTCGGCGAATACACGACGCCGATCCTGACCGCATCGTCGCCGGAAGGCGCGCGCGACTTCCTGGTTCCGAGCCGCATCCATCCCGGCACATTCTTCGCGCTGCCGCAGGCGCCGCAGCAGTACAAGCAGCTCTTGATGGTTGCCGGTTTCGACCGCTACTTCCAGATCGCGCCGTGCTTCCGTGACGAAGACCCGCGTGCCGACCGTCTGCCGGGCGAATTCTACCAGCTCGACGTCGAGATGAGCTTCGTCACGCAGGAAGACGTCTGGGACACGATGGCCCCGATCATCACCAACGTGTTCGAGCAGTTTGCCGAAGGCAAGCCGGTCACCAAGGAATGGCCGCGCATCCCCTATGACGTTGCGATCCGCAAATACGGCTCCGACAAGCCGGACCTGCGCAACCCGATCGAGATGCAGGCCGTCACCGAACATTTCGACGGCTCCGGCTTCAAGGTCTTCGCCGGCATGATCGCCGCAAACCCGAAGGTCGAAGTCTGGGCAATCCCGGCCAAGACCGGTGGCAGCCGCGCATTCTGCGACCGTATGAACGCCTGGGCGCAGTCGCTGGGACAGCCGGGTCTCGGCTACATCTTCTGGAAGGAAGAGGACGGCAAGGTCGGCGGCTCCGGTCCGCTTGCCAAGAACATCGGCGAAGAGCGCACCGAGGCGCTCCGCGTTCAGCTCGGCCTTGAAGCAGGCGACGCTGCCTTCTTCGTCGCCGGCGAACCGGCGAAGTTCTACAAGTTCGCAGGCGAAGCCCGCACCAAGGCGGGTGAAGACCTGAACCTCGTCGATCGCGACCGGTTCGAGCTGTGCTGGATCATCGACTTCCCGTTCTACGAATGGAGCGAGGAAGACAAGAAGGTCGACTTCGCGCACAACCCCTTCTCGATGCCGCAGGGCGGTCTCGAAGCGCTGCAGACCCAGGAGCCGCTGTCGCTCAAGGCCTACCAGTACGACGCCGTCTGCAATGGCTTCGAAATCGCCTCGGGCTCGATCCGTAACCAGTCGCCGGAAGCCATGGTCAAGGCCTTCGAACTGGTCGGCCTCAGCCAGGCGGATGTCGAAGAACGCTTCGGCGGCATGTACCGCGCCTTCCAGTACGGCGCGCCTCCGCATGGCGGCTGCGCGTTCGGCATCGACCGTATCGTCATGCTGCTGCTCGGCGCAAAGAACCTTCGCGAAATCACGCTGTTCCCGATGAACCAGCAGGCGCAGGACCTGCTGATGAACGCGCCGTCGCCGGCAACGCCGAAGCAGCTGATGGAACTGTCGCTGCGCGTCATGCCGCAGCCGAAGAATGACTGATGAAGCTCCAAGAGGCCCGCTCAACAGCGGGCCTCTTGCCATCCTCACTTGAGGATTTCGGCATGTAGTTGAGTGCCGGATGCGAATGCTCAACCGCGTCGCAAAACCTTCATCAATCGATATTGAAAATTTGAATCTTCATTAAGTTTTGTCGCCGATTGATGCGCCCATATTGCAATATGGGGTTCGGAATGACTTCTCCTTTCTCAGCGTTGAGAATCTCGCATCGCGTCCTGCTTCTGGCGCTCGTTGCTCTTGCGGGCATCGCCACCGTTTCAGGCACATTGCTGTTTCAGCGCCAGATCGAAGCGGGTTACAGGCAGGCCAGCGAGCGGCTTGCGGCGCGCGAGGCGACCGTCGTTGCGCTCACCAACGATCTCCAGGCCAGCCATCTCCACGAGAAGGACTTCCTGCTCGCCAAGGACATGAGCGCCATTGAGCGCTTCGAGACGAGCGTGGCCGCCGGCAGCAAGGCGATCGGCGATCTCGGGGCCACGGCATCGCCGGAGCTGCAGACGCAGCTTGGTCTGCTGTCGACCGGACTGGTCTCCTACACGGAAGCCGTGGCCGCTCTCGTGAAGAAGAACCAGGAACTCGGCCTCGATCCGGATAGCGGTCTCGAGGGGTCGATGCGCATCGCCGTGCATTCGATCGAAGCGCTTGTCGAGAATGTTGCGAATGCCGAAATCCGCGCCAGCATGCTGATGCTGCGCCGGCACGAGAAGGATTTCATTCTGCGCCGCGATGCCGGCTATGTCGAAAAGCATGCGCAGGAAACCGACACCTTCAAAGCCATGGCGCGCAAGGAATTTCCGCCCGGCGTCAAGCGCCAGCGGGTCATGGACGCGCTTGAGATGTACGGCACGTCCTTCCGCCTCTATTCGGAAGGCGCGATGGCCGAGAAGCAGGCGCGCGTCGACGTGACCGCCGCCTATGACGCGCTGCAGCCCGTGATCGCCAAGGTGCTCACTTTCTACGCCGACGAGAAGGCCGCCAATGTGAAGGAGAACAAGGCGGTCGCGTCGCGAAATCTCGCGATCGTCGCCGGCGTCATCGGTGCGACGATCATCACCCTGTTCCTGGGCGTCTATCTGATCGGCCGATCCATCACCCGCCCGGTGCTGACGATCACAAAGGCGATGCGCCGGCTTGCCGGCGGCGAGACGGAGTTTGCCGTGCCGGGTGCCGGACGGCGGGATGAGTTCGGCTCGATGGCGGACGCGCTCGAGGTCTTCCGCCATGCGGCGATTGCGAACAGGGAGCTGGAAGCTGAAGCCGCCGCTGCCCGGAAGCGATCCGAATCGGAGCGTCTTCGCGTTCAGGCCGAAGCCGAGGCGGAGGCGCAGGCGCGGCTGCTCGAAGCGACGAGCGGCCTGGCCGCCGGTCTTCGCGGGCTTGCGTCCGGTGATCTGTCCTTCGATCTGCGCGAACCCTTTGCGCCGGATTTCGAAGCGCTCCGACACGATCTCAATCAGGCGCTTCGCCAGCTCGATGGCGTCATGGGCGAGATCGTCCAATCCAGCCTGTCGATCGATAGCGGCAGCCGCGAGATAGGGCAGAGCGCTCATGATCTGGCGCGGCGCACCGAGCAGCAGGCGGCCTCGCTGGAAGAAACGGCCGCCGCGCTCGATGAGATCACCACCAATGTGAAGCTGTCGGCCAAGCGCGCGCAGGAGGCCCGCGAGATGGCGTCTGAGGCCAATGGTGACGCGGCCCGCACCGGTACGCTGGTCAGCGAGACGATTGAGGCCATGGCGAGGATCGAACAGTCGTCCGGCAAGATCGCCAGCATTATCGGCGTGATCGACGAGATCGCCTTCCAGACCAACCTGCTGGCGCTCAATGCCGGCGTCGAGGCCGCCCGTGCCGGCGAGGCGGGACGAGGCTTTGCTGTTGTCGCGCAGGAAGTGCGCGAACTCGCACAGCGCTCGGCCACAGCCGCAGGCGAGATCAAATCGCTCATCCGCAATTCCGTAGAAGAGGTCGGTGAGGGCGCGCGTTTCGTGCGCGAGACCGGATCTGCGCTTTCGCGTATTGGAGGCTCGGTGCAGGCGATCTCCGCGCATATCGACGCGATCGCCGTCGCTGCGCAGGAACAGTCGACCGGGCTCGGCGAAATCAACGCCTCGGTCAATCAGCTCGACCAGGGCACCCAGCAGAATGCGGCCATGGTGGAAGAGAACAATGCTGCCAGCGCGGTGCTCTCCAGCGAAGCTTCGCGGCTGAAGGAGCTCGTGTCGATGTTCCGCCTCAGCGATGCGATCGGCGAGGGCACGTACACGCCTGCAATACAGGCGCACCGCGCGGCCTGATTGCCAGGCTTCTGTCGGTATCAGCGCCGGCTGCAGCTTGCAGCCGGCGTTTTTCATGGCTATAGCTTGGCTATTCGCCCCGGACCCGGTGAAACTCCGGGTGGCTCTTCTGGCCGCCGATCCGCCAGACAACGCACAACATCTTCCAATATGTTGAACCGGACGTCCGTCCGGTCGCGCTGAACCTTGTGAACAATCCGTCATGAACAAACTCTCCGCTTACAGGCGCGAATGGTTTTCGAACATTCGTGGTGACATTCTTTCCGGCATCGTCGTGGCGCTTGCGCTGATCCCCGAAGCCATCGGCTTTTCCGTCATTGCCGGCGTCGATCCGAAGATCGGGCTCTTTGCCTCGGTGGCCATTGCCTGCGTTTCCGCCATCGCCGGCGGCCGGCCGGGCATGATTTCGGCGGCAACCGCTGCAACGGCGGTGCTGATGGGCTCGCTGGTGCGGGAACACGGCCTGCAATATCTCTTCGCCGCGACGATCCTGATGGGCATCCTGCAGATGATCGCCGGCATGCTGAAACTCGGGCGGCTGATGCGCTTCGTGTCGCGCTCGGTCATGACCGGCTTCGTCAATTCGCTGGCGATCCTGATCTTCATGGCACAGCTGCCGGAGCTGATCGGCATGCCGCACACGACCTATGTGATGATCGCAGCCGCCCTCGCGATCATCTACCTCTTCCCCTATGTCACCAAGGTCATCCCGTCACCGCTGGTGGCAATCGCAGTGCTGACCGCGGCAACGGTCATGCTGGGGCTCGATGTGCGCACCGTCAGCGATCTCGGCGAGCTGCCGACAAGCCTGCCTGTTTTCACCATCCCGCAGGTGCCGCTGACATTCGAGACGCTGCAGATCATCTTCCCGTATTCGATCGGCCTTGCCGCCGTCGGGCTGCTGGAATCGCTGCTGACGGCACAGATCGTCGACGATCTGACCGATACGCAGAGCAACAAGAACACCGAATGCTACGGGCAGGGGGCTGCCAATATCGCGTCGGCCTTGATCGGCGGCATGGGTGGCTGCGCGATGATCGGCCAGTCGGGCATCAACATCGCCTCCGGCGGCCGCGGCCGTCTGTCGACCTTCGTGGCCGGCGCCTTCCTGCTGATCCTGCTTCTGGTGCTCGACGATATCCTGCGCGTCGTACCGATGGCCGCCCTGGTGGCGATCATGATCATGGTGTCGATCGGCACCTTCTCCTGGCGCTCGATCCTCGACATCCGCCGCAATCCGCCGTCGTCCTCGCTGGTGATGCTGGCGACGGTCGTCACCGTCGTTGCGACGCATGATCTCTCGAAGGGCGTGCTGGTCGGCGTTCTCCTGTCGGGCGTGCTCTTCGCCGGCAAGGTCGCCAAGCTTTTCCGTGTCCGCTCGTCGCTGGATGGCGAGACCGGTATCCGGACCTATCTGGTCGATGGTCAGGTCTTCTTTGCCTCGGCGGAAAGCTTCTCGGCTGCCTTCGATTTTGAAGAGGCCGTGACATCCGTCGTCATCGACGTCACCGACGCGCATCTCTGGGACATCACCGCGGTGGGTGCTCTGGACAAGGTCGTCCTCAAATATCGCCGCCGCGGCATCAGTGTCGATGTTCGCGGCTTGAACGAGGCGAGCGCCAAGATGCTCGACCGCTTCGCCCTGCACGACAAGGGCGATGCCGCGCTGGCCTCCACCGGCTCGCACTGACAAACGAAAAAAGCCCGGCATCGCTGCCGGGCTTTTCATTTCAGCACTACAGAACCTTACTGGTTCGCCGTGATCTTCACGCCGAGAACGTTCGGCAGCGTGTTCGGTGCACCCATCGCCGCACCCATGATCGTCGGGAACGGTACGGCCTGCGCCGGAGCTGCGGAGACGGCGAAGTTCTTCGGGTCGTCGAGATAGGTGTTGACGGCGGCCGAGATGGCGTTCTGCAGCTCGGGAACGTTGAGCTGCGCAACGGCGAGCGGCGCCATTGCCTTCAGCGCGTCGCCCATCTGCTTGCCGGTCATGTTCTGCTTGGAGCCGGCATATTCGAGCGCGCGCTTGGTGATCGAGGCGTCGTCGAAACGCACTTCGGCGCTGTTGAACGAAAGCTGCTGCAGCAGGCCAAGCATCGCGAGGCCGAGAGCCTGCTGGGCCTCTTCCTTGTTTGGATTGGCTTCCGAAGCCTTGGCGGCTTCCTGCAGCGACTTCATGAAGGCAGGCGTGTAGCCGGAAATCTTGAAGGCAAGGTTCAGGCGGCCGACATTGGTGACGTCGAAGGCGAATTCCGAAATGTCGATCGTGCCGGGACCGAGATCCCAGCCGCCCTTCATGGTGATGTCGCCGTTGACATGCTCGAGAGCAAGCTTCTCGATCGCTTCCTTCGACTGCGGGTCGGGAGCGTTGGTCAGGTCGGCCTTCATGCTCTTGAAGGCACCGTCGAAGTCGAAGCCGGATTCGTCTTCGCGCAGCGTCAGGTTCATGTCGGTCTGGTCGAAGGAGAACATTTCCTTGCCGTCCTTCGAGACCTTGAACGGGCCGGTATGGGCCGTCTCGTAGAGCAGCATGGAATCGACGCCGTCACCGGTGGCATCGGCCGGGATCGAGATGCCGCCGATCTTCATGTCGCTGGCGGTGACCGTCGTGCCTTCTTCGCTGACATTGATGTCGGGGAAGGCGGCTTCTTCGATATAATAGCCGCCGTCCTCGTCTTCCTCGACGCCGGTCATGGTGATGTCGCCGATCTTCAGCGCGTTGCCGGCAGCGGGCTTGAAGCTTGCATTCTTCAGCGTCACCGTCGTGTCCTCGACATCAACGCCATCGGCAGCGAGCGTGCCGCCCTGGGCGATATAGGCGGCGTTGAGCTTCTTCAGCAGATCCTGGCCATCAAGGGCAAATGCGCTGGTCGAGAGCGACAGGAATGCTGCGCCGGAAAGCATAAGCCGGGTAGTCCGGTAAAATGTCATGACGAATTCCTCTGGTGGCGGTTAAGGCTAGTCTATTGCGACGTCGACGGGCGTTATATTTACGCGAACTCTAAATTTTCGTTGATAGGCAAAGAAAACGAAGTCCAAATGACGTGGCGATGCTTGATGGCCACATGATGTCATTCTGGCACGTCATCCACAGGCGCAAGCCTCCCGATTCCTTGCCGTGGAGAGCCTTCTAGGCTAGGCAAGGCCTATGGGACAAGAGATTTTGCCGCCCTCCGGCGGAGACGACGACAGCATTCATCCTGTTGACCTCAAGGCCGCGCTCGAAGAGCGTTACTTGGCCTATGCATTGTCGACCATCATGCATCGCGCTCTTCCTGACGTGCGCGACGGCCTGAAGCCGGTTCACCGCCGCATCATCCATGCGATGAGCGAGATGGGCATCCGGCCGAATGCCGCCTTCAAGAAATGCGCCCGTATCGTCGGTGACGTCATCGGTAAGTTCCACCCGCACGGCGACCAGTCGGTCTACGATGCGCTGGTGCGTCTGGCCCAGGACTTCTCGCAGCGCTATCCTCTGGTCGACGGGCAGGGTAACTTCGGCAATATCGACGGCGACAATGCGGCTGCCTATCGTTACACCGAAGCCCGCATGACCGAGGTCACCGCGCTGCTGCTCGACGGTATCGAGCAGGATGCGGTCGATTTCCGCCTGACCTACAACGAGGAAGACGAGGAGCCGACGGTTCTGCCGGGCTCCTTCCCGAACCTGCTGGCAAACGGTTCCTCCGGCATCGCCGTCGGCATGGCGACCTCCATTCCCTCGCATAACGCGCACGAGCTTTGCGATGCGGCCCTGCATCTGATCAAGCACCCGGACGCGACGGTCGAAACGCTGGTCGAATCCTTCATTCCCGGTCCGGACTTCCCGACCGGCGGCATCATCATCGATAGCCGCGCCAGCATTATTGAGGCCTACAAGACCGGCCGCGGCGGCTTCCGTACACGCGCCAAGTGGGAGACGGAAGATCTCGGCCGCGGCGGCTACCAGATCGTCGTCACCGAAATTCCCTTCCAGGTGCAGAAGTCGCGCCTGATCGAAAAGATCGCCGAGCTGCTGATTGCCCGCAAGCTGCCGCTGCTGGAAGACGTCAGGGATGAATCGGCCGAGGACGTCCGCGTCGTTCTTGTTCCGAAGAACCGCACCGTCGATCCGACGATCCTGATGGAATCGATGTTCAAGCTGACGGAGCTCGAAAGCCGCTTCCCGCTGAACATGAACGTGCTCTCCATGGGCCGCATTCCGCGCGTCATGGCGCTGAACGAGGTTCTCAAGGAATGGCTCGACCACCGCCGCGAAGTGCTGCAGCGCCGCTCGCGCTTCCGCCTGGCCGCGATCGAGAGACGTCTCGAAATTCTCGGCGGTCTGTTGATCGCCTATCTGAATATCGACGAGGTCATCCGCATCATCCGTGAGGAAGACGAGCCGAAGCCGGTCATGGTCGCCCGCTGGGATCTGACCGAAATCCAGGTCGAAGCCATCCTCAACATGCGCCTGCGCTCGCTGCGCAAGCTCGAGGAATTCGAAATCCGCAAGGAGTTCGACGAACTCACCGCCGAAAAGGCCGGCATCGAGGCGCTGCTCGCTTCCGACGAGAAGCAGTGGCAGACAGTTGCCTGGGAAATCGGTGAGGTGAAGAAGAAATTCGCCAAGGCGACCGAGCTCGGCCGCCGCCGCACCCAGTTTGCCGATGCGCCGGAAGCCGACGAAGAGGCGATCCAGCAGGCGATGATCGAGAAGGAACCGATCACCGTCGTCGTCTCTGAAAAGGGCTGGATCCGTGCACTGAAGGGCCACATCTCCGACACGGCATCGCTGACCTTCAAGGAAGGCGATGCGCTGAAGGTGGCATTCCCGGCACAGACGACAGACAAGATCCTCATCGTGACGACAGGCGGCAAAGCCTTCACGCTCGGCGGGGACAAGCTGCCTGGCGGGCGCGGCCATGGCGAACCGCTGCGCATCATGATCGACATGGACAACGATCAGGACGTGCTGACCGCCTTCGTCCAGGATCCGCAACGCAGGCAGCTGATCGTCTCGACGGCCGGCAACGGCTTTGTCGTGGCGGAAGGCGAAATGGCTGCCAATACCCGCAAGGGCAAGCAGATCATGAATGTCTCCATGCCCGACGAGACCAAGCTGATCGTTCCGGTCAGCGGCGATCATGTCGCCGTCGTCGGCGAGAACCGCAAGATGCTGGTCTTCCCGCTGGCGCAGGTGCCGGAAATGGCCCGCGGCAAGGGCGTTCGCCTGCAGCGCTACAAGGATGGCGGCATCTCCGACGTCCGCTGCTTCGCGATCGCCGACGGCCTCTCCTGGGAAGACAGCGCCGGCCGGTCGTTCAACAAGAACAAGGACGAGCTGGCCGAATGGCTGGCCGACCGTGCAACGGCCGGACGCACCGTTCCGAAGGGCTTCCCGCGCAGCGGCAAGTTCGCCGGCTGATACCGGTAACAATTTGGCGATCCGCCCTTGGCGGGCGGCTCGCTTCCTCTATCTCAGTTCTGTCACCAGAAACTGGGAACGGCTCCATTCCGAAGGCGGACGGAATGGCCCCGCAAGGCAATGCCTCGCGGTGTGCTCTGAGCCCAAAACACGGAGGAAAATGAATGTCAGCCGCCGAAAAGATCAAACTCACCGTTACGCACAGCTACAAGGCACCGCCGTCCGTCGTCTACGACGCATGGCTGAACCCGGCGATCGCCAAGCGCTTCCTTTTTGCCACCGATGACGGGCATGTCATCCGCGCCGAGATCGACGCCCATGTCGGCGGCCGCTTCCTGGTCGTCGACCGCCGCCCGACCGGCGATGCCTGCCACAGCGGCATCTTCCTCGAACTCCACCGCCCGAAACGGATGGTCTTCAGCTTTTCGGTCGAGGATCACGACCATTGCACTGACCGCGTCCAGATCGATTTCGAACAACTGGGCAGCGGCTGCCGCCTGACCCTGCTGCACGAAATGTGCGCCGAATGGGCCGCCCATGAGGAAAAGACCCGCCAGGGCTGGGCGCATGTGATGGAAGGGTTGGAGCGGGAGGTCGACCAGGTCGACAGGCTAGCGAGCTAGCGGGATGGTCAAGTCTCTGAGGAAGCGGGTGGCGCCTTCTTCCTCTATCTCGCCAGCGGCGACCCCTATCACAAACTCAAGGAGCCGTGCATCGGTGGTTTCGAGCGCGTACCCGTTCTTCAAGAGAAACACACCACAAGCGACGATCGCAATTCTCTTGTTGCCATCGAGAAAGGCGTGGTTCCTCGCCAATCCAAAGAGATAGGCGGACGCCAATTCCACCACATCCTCGCAGCCGTAGTTGGCCTTATAGAGTGGGCGGGCGATCGCAGATTCGAGTGAACCTTCGTCTCGCAGCCCTGAAAGGCCGCCGAAACGCTGGATTTGCAGTCTGTGCAGCTCTTCGATTGCCTTCCGGCTCAAGAATTTGAAGGGCATTACTCGGCCAGCTTTTTAAGCGCGACCTTGTACTTCTCCATGAAAAGCTTTGCGGCTTCGAGGTCTTCCGAAATGTCCTCTCCGACGGGTTCAATCGTCAATCGACCGTTCTCAGAGCGCAAATCCATTGCGTCCCCGGCCTTAACACCAAGGCTTTCGAGCATTTCCTTCGGAATGATGATGCCTTCGGAATTACCGATCTTGCGAATGGTCACGTTCATAGCCGCTACCTCCAAGTGATAACGGCGTTATAACATCGCGCGCGCCCCGCCGCAATGTTTCGCTGTAATCGATAAGCAAAGAAGGGGACGCCCTATTCCCCACCGCTCTCTTCAAGCGCCGAGGGATCGAAACGCTCCCATCCGCGTGGGGTCAGATGTTCTTGCGGCTGGTAGCGGGTCTTGTAGTCCATCTTCCGTGATCCCTGCACCCAGTAGCCCAGATAGACGTGGGGAAGGCCGAGCGCCTTGGTGCGCTTTACGTGATCGAGGATCATGAAGGTGCCGAGCGAGCGGCGGTCGTAGTCCGGATTGAAATAGGAATAGACCATCGAGAGGCCGTCGCTCATCGTGTCGGTCAGCGCCGCCGCCACGAGCTCGCCGCGCGGCCGGGTTTCCAGGCCAGAGCCTTCCTCGCGCCGGCGGTATTCGATGATTCGGGTGTTGACGTGGGTGTCTTCGACCATGATCGCATAGTCGAGCACCGTCATGTCGGACATGCCGCCCTGCTGGTGGCGGTAGTCGAGATAGCGGCGGAAGAGGGAATATTGCTCGCTTGAAGGCTGCGCCGGAAATTCGGTGGCGATCAGGTCGCTGTTAGTGGCCTGCACCCGCTTCATCGATTTCGTCGGCTGGAATTCCTGCGCCAGGATTCTCACGGAAACGCAGGCGCGACAGGCTTCGCAGGCGGGACGGTAGGCGATGTTCTGCGAGCGGCGGAAACCGCCCTGCGTCAGGATATCGTTCATTTCGGCAGCGCGCGGGCCGACGAGATGGGTAAAAACCTTACGCTCCATCTCCTGCGGCAGATACGGGCAGGTAGCCGGTGCCGTCAGATAAAACTGAGGGGATGGCGTTGACTGCGTATTCATCTGACGCGGATGGTTCCTTCGGTGACCGTCAATCTTGACAGCATGACTTAAGAATAAAAAACGTCAACAGCGCGGCCGGTTTCTCCGCGCTATCATTTCGTCGTAGCATTTTGATATGGCGCCCCGAACTGGCCGGCAAAGACCAGCCGGGAACTTTATTTCCCTTTTCAGGCCGTACGCACCGTAACCGTGCCGACCAGGAAGTCGTGGATCATCCGGCTGCGCTCGGTAAACAGGCCGACCAGAAGAATAAGCGGCGTCAGTACCGAGTTCAGGATCCAGAACAGCGCCAGGTGAACGATCGCCGTCAGGAAATCGAGCGGGCGGCCGTCGACGCGCATCATCTGGATGCCCATGGCGCGCATGCCGAGCGAGGCCTGTGCCGGGCCACCGACCGTCAGGCCGAAATAGATGCCCGCGACCAGCACGAACAGCGCCGGATAGAGGAAAAAGCCAAGGCCGAGCGTCACGATCGACAGGAAGAACAGCACGATCGCTGCCGGAATGCACAGCAGCAGGACGATGATGTAATCCAGGATGAACGCAAATACCCGCCGGCTGAGCGTCCCGCTATAGGCGCGCCAGTCTTCCGGTGCGGCATAGACAGGGTTGGGGTTCAGGCTCATCTAGGGTCTCCTTTGTGAAACGATGCCACTGATATGGTGTCGGCGGCGGGAGATGCAATGATGCGCGGTTTTCAGCGTTTGGCGAGCACCCGGGCGACCTCGATCGCGAAATAGGTCAGGATGCCGTCGCAGCCGGCGCGCTTGAAGGCGAGCAGCGTTTCCATCATCGCCTTGTCGCCGTCGATCCAGCCGTTCATCGCCGCCGCCTTGATCTGCGAATATTCGCCCGAGACCTGATAGGCGAAGGTCGGCAGGCCGAAAGCTTCCTTCATGCGCCAGCAGATGTCGAGATAGGGGAGGCCGGGCTTGACCATCAGCATGTCGGCGCCTTCCTCAACGTCGAGTGCCGCATCGCGGATCGCCTCGGTGCCGTTCGCCGGATCGAGATAATAGGTCTTCTTGTCGCCCTTCAGCAGGCCGCCGGTCGAGATCGCCTCGCGATAGGGGCCATAGAAGGCCGAGGCGAATTTCGTCGCATAGCTCATGATGCCGACATTCTGGTGGCCGCTCGCATCGAGCGCCCGACGCATGGCGCCGATGCGGCCATCCATCATTTCCGACGGTGCAATGATATCGGCGCCGGCATCGGCCTGCATCACCGCCGCGCGCGCAATCTGCTCGACGGTTTCGTCATTGACGATCTCGCCGCCGCGGAGAATTCCGTCATGGCCGTGGCTGGTGAAGGGATCGAGCGCCACATCGGTGATGACACCGATATTCGGCACATGCTTCTTCAAAGCCATCGTCGCCTGGTTGATCAGATTATTGGCCTCGAGGCTGTTCGAGCCGGTCTCGTCGCGCAGCTCCATCTCGATATTGGGGAAGGTGGCGATCGCCGGCACGCCGAGATCGGCCGCTTCCTTGGCAGCCTCGACAAGCCTGTCGACACTCATCCGGTTGACGCCGGGCATGGCCGGGATCGGCTCAACGATGCCGCTGCCGGGCACGACGAAAACAGGCCAGATCAGGTCGTCGACCGTCACCCGGTTTTCCTGCACCAGGCGGCGCGTCCAGTCCGCCTTGCGGTTGCGGCGCATGCGGCGGTGTCCGGTGATGTCGTCGACGAGGTGGGTCTTGTCCTGCATTGTCTTCTTCCTGGCCATTCCATTTGCTGGCGCGCTCATTATCATGCCATCTACGAAAACCAAACCGGACGATTGGCCGCGCCGGCGCGCAACGTCTGGGCAATGACCGAACCGAACCATAAAGTCCGCCCCATGGAAAATGATTCTCCGGCCCTGCCGAAGCGCACCCTGACCGACCTGATGTTCATCTTCTTCCTGAGGCTGGTGGCGATCACCTGTTTCTGGTTCGGTCTGCAATATTGGGGCATGCTTGTCGGCTATTCGCTGTTCGGCTCCGGCCGCTTCGATCTCCTCAGCCTTCCCTGGAAGGTGGCGGCCACGACGCTCGCCGTCGTCTTCCCGGTCGCGTGCATCAGCACCTGCAAGCCCGTCTCCTGGGGACCTGTGGTCTGGGTGCTGGCGGCGGGCTTGCAGGTGCTGATGCACGGCTTCCTGCCGGAGACTTTCGGCTCCAACCACCTGATCGTCATCACCCATGTTCTGGTGGCCGCAATGTACCTGGCATTCCGCGTCGCGCTCTGGTTCGAGCGCCGCCGCCAGCGGCGTCAGGTAAGCGTTGATTTACCCTGATACAACGGGAGGTTTCCGGTAAGGTGCTGTTAAGCCTGCAGTTTAAGTAGAATTTTATTTGTATTCGATAGGGTCTGTCTCAAGGCGGGAAGAAAACCAACACCGCCAAACAAACAGTGAGGCAGTCATCATGAACACGAAAATCAAGCCGCAGGCGGTATCGAACTTCCGTGACCAGCAGGATCAGGACATCCGTGATCTTTACATGGAATCCCTTCATCTTGTTGAACGTCTTCACCGCCGTCTGCTCGACGTCATCAAGGACGAATTCGATCGTCAGGGCCGCAGCGACGTCAACGCCATCCAGGCGCTCCTGCTCTTCAATATCGGCAACTCGGAACTGACCGCCGGCGAGCTTCGCTCCCGCGGCTACTACCTGGGCTCCAACGTCTCCTACAACGTCAAGAAGCTCGTCGACCTCGGCTTCATCAACCACCAGCGCTCGCGCATCGACCGCCGCTCCGTCCGCATCAGCCTGACGGACACCGGCACCGCGATCGCCGAGACCGTCGCCAAGCTCTACGAACGCCACATCACCTCGATCGACAAGGTCGGCGGCATCGGCACCGACGAGTTCACCCAGATGAACAAGCTCCTGCAGCGCCTCGACCGCTTCTGGAACGATAGCATCATGTACCGCCTGTAAGGCTTGAGACCTCCTCCAGGGTCGAAGAAAACCGGATGCGTTCCCTGCGCGTCCGGTTTTGCGCGTTCGCCGCCAGCGTGTCATCTTTGCAACGCCTGCAGCTCAAGCGTAATCGCCTGTATTCAGGCCGTTTTTTAGCCGTTATTAACCAGCACCGTTTACGGATTGATATGGTTTGATCCGTGCCGTCCCCTGCGGCTTGCCCTACCGCCGGTAGGTCTTGTGAAGGGCAGGCGACACGAATTGGCCATATTGGTATGGCAGCGGAAACATACGGCAGGCGGCGCTCTCACAACACTGTTTCTCTCATTCGCGCTTCGGGCTCGCAATCTTGTGATGGCCTGGGAGCGGAATGTGGTGATGCGCCGCAGAACGGAATGATAGTGGTCTGCGTTATCGCGCAGTGACTCGCAAAGCCCGCGGTTTCTCTCAAGGCTGCGGCATTCAGTGGTTGGGACTATGTCGAAGAAAAACGGAATTGAATCTTTCTCGCGCCGCGCATTTCTTGCCTCCGCGGCAACGTTCGGCGTCAGCGCGCTGGCCGCCCCGGCATTGGCGCAGACGGCCGTCGATGCGCTGATCAACGCGCCGCGCCGCGGCGACTGGGACGATCAGTTCGATGCCAAGGCCGCATCGCGCACCGCAAACGCCATCGTTTCCAATACCCCGATCCTCGGACCGCAGTCGGTCTCCAGCATGCAGGAGGCGATCGCCCAGTACCAGCAGATCGCATCCGCCGGCGGCTGGCCGATGGTCAATGCGCCTACGGACCAGCGTCTGCAGATCGGCGTCAACGATCCGTCGATCCAGGCATTGCGCCAGCGTCTCTTCGCCACCGGTGACCTTCCGCAGGAAGCCGGCATGTCGTCTTCCTTCGATTCCTATGTCGACGGTGCCGTGAAGCGCTTCCAGGCCCGTCATGGTCTTCCGGCAGACGGCGTCATCGGCGAATTCACGCTGAAGGCGATGAATATCCCGGTCGACGTTCGCCTGCAGCAGCTGAACACCAACCTGATCCGCCTGCAGACGTTCCCCGGCGACCTCGGCCGCCGTCACGTTATGGTCAATATTCCGGCAGCCTATGTCGAAGCCGTCCAGGATGGCAGCGTCGCGACCCGTCACAATGCGATCGTCGGCCGCCTCAGCCGCCCGACGCACCTCGTCAATTCGAAGATCTACGAAGTCATCCTCAATCCGTACTGGACGGCTCCGCGCTCGATCGTCGAAAAGGACATCGTGCCGCTGATGCGCAAGGACCCGACCTATCTGACGCGTAACAACATCCGCCTGATCGACGGCAAGGGCAGCGAAGTCGCGCCGGAGACCATCGACTGGAACGCGGAAAAGGCGCCGAACCTGATGTTCCGCCAGGACCCGGGCAAGATCAACGCCATGGCGTCCACGAAGATCAACTTCTACAACAAGAACGGCGAGTACATGCACGACACGCCGCAGCAGGGCCTGTTCAACAAGCTCATGCGCTTCGAATCCTCGGGCTGCGTGCGCGTCCAGAACGTCCGCGACCTGACGACCTGGCTGCTTGGCGAGACCCCCGGCTGGCCGCGCCAGCAGATGGAGCAGGTCATCGCCAGCCGCGTCAACACGCCGATCAAGCTCGCAGAAGAAGTGCCGGTCTATTTCGTCTACATCTCCGCCTGGGGAATGCCCGACGGCATCGTCCAGTTCCGCGACGACATCTACCAGATGGACGGCAATGCCGAACTGGCGCTGGACACGACGGCAACCACGGAGCAGCCGGTTCAGTAAGGGCTGATCGGTTCTTGCGTTTGGAAAGGCCGCGCGATTGCGCGGCTTTTTTCTTTTTAGTCTTCGGTCAGCGCCCGCAGCCCCCTCATCCGCCCTCCGGGCACCTTCTCCCCGCTGGGGAGAAGGGAGGTAGTGCCCGGCGCTCGCTTTCCCCTCTCCCCAGCGGGGAGAGGGCAGGGTGAGGGGGCTCCGGGCACTGCCTATGCGGTCTGTAGAACTCGCGCGAACACCCAGCGCGTAGATTGCCCAGCAAATGTCGTTCTTCGTATTGCTCTGGCGCAAACGGAAGGCTAAAGCTGCGGCCATTCCAGTTGAGGAGCCCGCCGATGACCAATGCTTCCACACAGACCTTCTTCAATCGCAATCTCGCCGATACCGATCCTGAGATCTTCGGCGCGATCGAGAAGGAACTCGGCCGCCAGCGCCATGAGATCGAACTCATTGCCTCGGAAAACATCGTTTCCCGCGCGGTGCTGGAAGCCCAGGGCTCCATCATGACCAACAAATATGCCGAGGGCTATCCGGGCAAGCGCTATTACGGCGGCTGCCAGTATGTCGATATCGCCGAGGAACTGGCGATCGAGCGCGCCAAGAAGCTGTTCGGCGTCAACTTCGCCAACGTTCAGCCGAACTCCGGTTCGCAGATGAACCAGGCCGTGTTCCTGGCGCTCCTGCAGCCGGGCGATACCTTCATGGGTCTCGACCTGAACTCGGGCGGTCACCTGACGCATGGTTCGCCGGTCAACATGTCCGGCAAGTGGTTCAACGTCGTGTCCTACGGCGTTCGCGAAGGCGACAACCTGCTCGATATGGACGACGTTGCCGAAAAGGCCCGCACCCACAAGCCGAAGCTGATCATCGCTGGCGGTACCGCTTATTCCCGTATCTGGGACTGGAAGCGCTTCCGCGAGATTGCCGATGAAGTCGGCGCCTATCTCATGGTCGACATGGCCCACATCGCCGGTCTCGTTGCCGGTGGCCAGCATCCGTCGCCGTTCCCGCACTGCCACGTTGCCACGACCACGACCCACAAGTCGCTCCGCGGCCCGCGCGGCGGCGTCATCCTCACCAACGAGGAAGATCTGGCGAAGAAGTTCAATTCGGCCGTCTTCCCGGGTCTCCAGGGCGGTCCGCTGATGCACATCATCGCTGCCAAGGCCGTTGCCTTCAAGGAAGCGCTGCAGCCGGAATTCAAGGACTACGCGGCCCAGATCGTCAAGAACGCCAAGGCGCTTGCCGAAACGCTGATCGCGGGCGGCCTCGACGTCGTCTCCGGCGGCACCGACAACCACCTGATGCTCGTCGACCTGCGCAAGAAGAACGCCACCGGCAAGCGCGCCGAAGCAGCGCTCGGCCGCGCCTACATCACCTGCAACAAGAACGGCATCCCGTTCGACCCTGAAAAGCCGTTCGTCACCTCGGGCGTCCGCCTCGGCGCGCCTGCCGGCACGACCCGCGGCTTCAAGGAAGCCGAGTTCAAGGAAATCGGCAACCTGATCGTCGAAGTTCTCGACGGCCTGAAGGCTGCCAATTCCGACGAAGGCAATGCCGCCGTCGAAGGCGCCGTGCGGGACAAGGTGGTGAACCTCACCAACCGCTTCCCAATGTACGACTACATCGGCTAAGGATAGCGGATGCGCTGCCCATTCTGCGGATCGGAAGATACACAGGTCAAGGATTCACGCCCGGCGGAGGACAATACGTCCATCCGCCGCAGGCGTATCTGTCCCGATTGCGGCGGCCGCTTCACGACCTTCGAGCGCGTGCAGCTGCGCGAGCTGATGGTCGTCAAGAAGACCGGCCGCAAGGTGCCTTTCGACCGCGACAAGCTGGTACGCTCCTTCGAGATCGCGCTGCGCAAGCGCCCGGTCGATCGCGACCGCATCGAACGCGCCGTCTCCGGCATCGTCCGGCGTCTGGAAAGTTCCGGCGAGGTCGAGATTGGTTCGGAAGCCATCGGTCTGCAGGTTCTCGAAGCGCTGAAGAGCCTGGATGACGTCGGCTTTGTCCGCTACGCCTCGGTCTATCGCGATTTCTCGCATGCCGAGGATTTCGAGAAGGTGATCGCCGAAATCAACGCCAAGATCGGCCGCGATACCCTGGACAGTTGAACGATGACGTCAGCATCAGACGATGAACGTTACATGGCCGAGGCGATCCGCCTCGGCCTTTTGCATCTCGGGCAAACCTCCACCAATCCCTCCGTCGGCTGCGTCGTCGTCAAGGACGGCGAGATCGTCGGCCGCGGCACGACCGCGATCGGAGGCCGCCCGCATGCCGAGCCGCAGGCGCTGGCCGAGGCCGGCGAGCGGGCAGAGGACGCCACCGCCTATGTGACGCTTGAGCCATGCTCGCATTTCGGCAAGACGCCGCCCTGCGCCAATTCACTGATTGAAGCGGGCGTCATCCGCGTCGTCATCAGCGTCACCGATCCGGATGAGCGGGTTTCCGGCCGTGGCATCGGCATGCTCCGGGATGCCGGGATCGGGGTCGATACCGGCGTGCTGGAAGAAGAGGGCAAGCGCTCGCTCGCTGCCTATCTCACCCGGCAGACGAAGAAGCGGCCCTATGTGACTCTCAAGCTTGCGATTTCCGCCGACGGCATGATCGGCCGCCGCGGCGAAGGGCAGGTGGCAATCACCGGGCCCGCGGCGCGTGCCGAGGTGCAGAAGCTCCGGGCGCAGTCGGATGCCATCCTGGTAGGGATCGGCACGGCGATTGCCGATGATCCGGAACTGACGGTGCGGATTGCGGGGCAGGAGGATCGTTCGCCGGTGCGCATCGTGCTCGATCCCGCATTGTCGCTGCCGGTGACGGGAAAGCTGGCGCGGACGGCGCGGGCTGTGCCGGTGATTGTGGTGGCGATGGAAGGAGTTTCGGATCTGGCAGATGTCGAGGGATCACCCCCCTCTGTCCTGCCGGACATCTCCCCCACAAGGGGGGAGATCGGCAAGATGCACGCTGACCATTCCGATGGCGCCGTTGGCGATCCGGTTGTGAGTGAAGAGATGAGCCAGGGAGAGAGCCCCCAGCCAATCTCCCCCCTTGTGGGGGAGATGCCCGGCAGGGCAGAGGGGGGTACGCCAAGCATCGACGCTTCGGAGATGGACTCCCGCCGCGCCGCCCTCGAAGCTCTCGGCGTCGAGGTCCTCTATTGCAACCCCTACCACCCGGAAGTCCTGCTCCCGGCGCTGGCCTCGCGCGGTATCTCCTCGCTTATCGTCGAAGGGGGCGCGAGAACCGCGAAACTGTTCCTCGATGCCGGTCTCGTCGATCGCATCCAGCTCTATCAGGGCGATGTCACGATCGGCGCCGATGGTATTGAATCGCCGCTGACGAAGACCGATATGCCATCCGGTTTCGCCCATAGGGGCACATTTTCATTCGGCCCCGACCGGATGGACGAATACGAAAGAGAGCTTTGATGTTCACCGGCATTGTCACTGATATGGGCACGATTGAATCCGTTTCCCCGATGAACGAGGGCGTCAAGCTGCGCGTGGCGACGAGCTACGATCCTGCGACCATCGACATGGGCGCTTCGATCTCTCATTCCGGCGTCTGCCTCACGGTCACCGGCCTGCCGGACGAGGGCAGCAACGGCCGCTGGTTCGAGGTCGAGGCCTGGGAAGAGGCGCTGCGGCTGACGACGATCGCCGGCTGGCAGGCCGGTCGCCGCGTCAATCTCGAGCGCTCGCTGAAGATCGGCGACGAACTCGGCGGCCACATCGTCTCCGGCCATATCGACGGCAAGGCTGAAATCCTCTCGGTGACGGCCGAAGGCGACGCGACGCGCTACCGCCTGCGCGCGCCCGAACACCTTGCGAAGTTCGTGGCCCCGAAGGGCTCGATCGCCCTCGATGGCACGTCGCTGACAGTCAACGCCGTCGACGGCACGGATTTCGACGTGCTCTTGATCCGTCACACGCTCGAGGTCACGACCTGGGGCGAGCGCAAGGCGGGCGACTTCGTCAATTTCGAAGTCGACACCATGGCCCGTTACGCCGCTAGGCTCGCCGAGTTCCCCGCCGCGAAAGCAGAATGACCTCGCCGTTGTAATCTGTGCGGGTGACCTCGCGGAAGCCCAGCTTCGCGGCAAGCCGCAGTGAGGGCGCATTGTCGGGCGAGATGATGCAGGTCATCTCCATGTCGGGAAAGCGCTCTTCGCCCCAGGCGATCATCGCCTGCAGCGCTTCAGTCGCGTAGCCGCGGCCATGGAAGGATGGCGAAAGCGCCCAGCCGGTCTCCAGCGTGCCTTCCATCGACGGGGTGATTTCGCGGCGCGTTTCCAGAAAGCCGCATTCGCCGACGAACCGGCCGCTTTCCTTTTCCTCGATCGCCAGGAAGCCGAAACCCATATGGTGCCACATCCCGGTGGCGCGCAGCAGCCGCGCCCAGGTCTGTTCGCGCGTGCTGGGAACGCCGCTGATATGGCGCACCACGTCTTCGTCGGCCCAGAAGGTGACATAGGCCTCGAAATCGGTCTTGCGATGCGGGCGCAGGATCAGGCGTTCCGTCTCGATCGTCGGAATATTCAGCATTGAAAACCGCTTTCTGTCTTATGCGCCGGGTTCGCCATGCCAGTAGTCGAGGCTCTTGTCCGTCGGGCCGATTATCCTGAAGCTCGGATAGCCACCGTTCTTGCGGGTCTTCGCCAGGAACTTGCCGGAATCGGGATATTCGACGATCTCTGTCGGCGACATGGTCGAGACACCGATATAGATCAGCGGCTCCGTCCCCGTATTGAGGATCTGATGCGCCGTCTCGGGGCCGCCGGCCGGCGCGCCGAGCACCGAGCCCTTCGAGATCGCGTGGCGCTCGGCGCCGAAGCGGTATTCGCCGCTGCCCGAGAGCACGATGAACAGCTCGTCTTCGACATGGTGATTGTGAAACGGACAGCCCGATTTTCCCGGAGGCACCTCGTTATAGCTGACGCCGAGATTGGAAAGGCCAAGACGCTTGCCGAAGGAAGTATCGGTGCTTTCGTAAAGCGTGCCCTGCGTCCAGTGCTCCAGTTCGAGCGTCGATGGATCAATGACCGGCTTGATCGTGTCTGATGGCATGTCTCGTCTCCCATTTAGGGCGCAACAGACCATCATTCGCATGCAATTTTCAAGAGTAGGGACGCGATAAATAGACGGGGCGGCGCGTGAGGGGACGCGCCACCCCGTCTATGTTCAGTTGGTGTAAATGGTAATGCTGCCATCAACGGCCTGTTCGGCATTTATGACGTCGTTGACGCTGACGCCCTGGTCCGCAAGCTTGCGGGAAAGCGACCTGTTGGCGTCGATCGAGGCCTGGATCTGGTGGACTTCCTGCGCATCGCGGATGGGAGCCGAGCGCGGGCCATACTGGTCCATGGCGCCGATATCGCGCCAGTCGTGATATTGCTGGACGGCGAAGTCGTTGCCCCGGAACGAGCGCAGGGTCTGCTCGATGCTTGAGGCGGTGTTCATGCCGAGGCTTTCTGCGCGGCTGACGCCGACGAAGGCGAGGGAGGAGAAAGCGGAGGCGATGGCGATCTTAGCAACGCGGTTCATGATAGTGTCCTTTCATCTGCTCTGACGGTCGGCTGTCGTGCAGGGATCGTCTGCGTTACGAGAAAGGAATTGGGGCGCAAAACCTGCCGCTTCAATAGGTTAAGTCACTGAAATCGCGTTAATTATTGTTCATCTCCCCTGCCTTCTTTCTGCCGCTTTCCAGGCGCTGGAAAGCACGGGTTGATGCGATGCAGCATCATTTGCGGCTATATGCCTGCGGGGATTTCAGGATTTGCTTTTTGGTGACGGCAGGAATTTGCTTGCCATTCGCTTAAAGGCGTGTTTTGACCGCGGCCTGCCGCACGGCGCAGTCCTCGAAAACCGAAGGTGATACATGGCACGGGATGACGCTCCCCATATTTTGATCGTTGAAGCACGCTTCTACGACGACATGGCTGACGCAATTCTTGATGGCGCGACCTTTGCTTTGAAGGAGGCCGGTGCCACTTTCGATGTCGTTACCGTTCCCGGTGCGCTCGAAATTCCGGCGGCCATTGCCATGGCGCTCGATGGAGCCGACAATGGCGGCGTGCTGTATGACGGCTTTGTCGCGCTCGGCATGGTCATCCGCGGCGAGACCTATCATTTCGATATCGTCTCCAACGAGTCGTCGCGTGCATTGATGGATCTGGCTGTGAGTGAATCCCTTGCCATCGGCAACGGCATCCTGACGGTCGAAAATGACGAGCAGGCTTGGGCGCGCGCCCGCCGCTCGGACAAGGACAAGGGCGGCTTTGCCGCCCGTGCAGCTCTCACGATGATCGAGCTGAAGAAGAAACTGGGTGGGCTTGAATGACCAATGAAACTCCGGAGCGCCAGGTAAAGTCGGCCAATCAGCGTGGCGCTGCGCGCCTTGCTGCCGTGCAGGCGCTCTATCAGATGGATATCGGCGGCACCGGCGTCCTTGAGATCGTCGCCGAATATGAGGCCCATCGTCTCGGCCAGGAAATCGATGGCGAGACCTATCTGAAGGCCGATCCGTCCTGGTTCCGCTCGATCGTGTCGGGCGTCGTGCGCGAACAGCGCCGTCTCGATCCGCTGATCGCCTCTGCCCTGCAGGACGACTGGGCGCTGTCGCGTCTCGACAGCACGGTCCGCGCCATCCTGCGCGCCGGCGTCTTCGAACTGACCGACCGCAAGGACGTTCCTGTCGCCGTCATCGTCACCGAATATATGGAAATCGCCCAGGCCTTCTTCGAGGACGACGAGCCGAAGCTCGTCAACGCCGTTCTCGACCGTATCGCCAAGCAGGTACGCGGCGACACCAGGAAGTAAGCTTCCTCGTCCTCTATCGGACCAAATTCTGCAATCCGTTGGGCTGCAAGGGTTTTAACCCCTTGCGGTCTTGACGTCGTGTTTTCCACCAAGCAATCTCCGCACGCAAAGCTAGAGCGTTTCTGAGGAGAGAAGGCGATTCTGCTGCGCGCGCGGCCGGGCGGAGGAATGTTCCGGCACTTTTGGAGGAAAGAGCGAAATGAACATTCTTTTATGCGTTATAGCATGCGGTCTGCTCTCGGTGGTCTATGCCATCTGGACGACCCGCTCGGTGCTGGCCGCCGATCAGGGCAATAGCCGCATGCAGGAAATCGCGGGCTATATCCGCGAAGGCGCGCAGGCCTATCTCACGCGCCAGTACAAGGCGATTTCGGTCGTCGGCATTGTTGTTTTCATCGCAGCATGGCTGCTTCTCTCCGGTACGGCAGCGATCGGCTTTCTGATCGGCGCCGTGCTCTCCGGTGCTGCAGGCTTCATCGGCATGCACGTTTCGGTTCGCGCCAATGTCCGCACGGCACAGGCTGCGTCCCACAGCCTCTCGGCCGGTCTCGACATCGCCTTCAAGTCGGGCGCCATCACCGGCATGCTCGTCGCCGGTCTGGCACTGCTCGGCGTCTCTATCTACTATTACATCCTGACCGGCATACTCGGTCACGAGAGCGGCTCGCGTGAAGTCATCGATGCGCTGGTCGCACTTGGCTTCGGCGCATCGCTGATTTCGATCTTCGCCCGTCTCGGCGGCGGTATCTTCACCAAGGGCGCCGACGTCGGCGGCGATCTCGTCGGCAAGGTGGAAGCCGGTATCCCGGAAGACGATCCGCGCAACCCGGCAACCATCGCCGACAACGTCGGCGACAATGTCGGCGACTGCGCAGGCATGGCAGCCGACCTTTTCGAAACCTACGCGGTCTCCGTCGTCGCCACCATGGTTCTCGCCGCCATCTTCTTTGCCGGCGCACCGATCCTGCAGTCGGCAATGATCTATCCGCTGGCGATCTGCGGCGTCTGCATCATCACCTCGATCATCGGCACCTTTTTCGTCAAGCTCGGCTCGAACGGCTCGATCATGGGCGCTCTCTACAAGGGCCTCATCGTCACCGGCCTGCTGTCGATCGTCGGCCTTGGCGCGGCCACGTCGCTGACCGTCGGCTGGGGCTCGCTCGGCACTGTCGCCGGTCACGACATCACCGGTATGAACCTGTTCGTCTGCGGTCTCGTCGGCCTGCTGGTCACGGCGCTCATCGTCGTCATCACCGAATACTATACCGGTACCGGCAAGCGCCCGGTGGTCTCGATCGCCCAGGCATCGGTCACCGGGCACGGCACCAACGTCATCCAGGGCCTCGCGGTCTCGCTGGAATCGACGGCGCTTCCGGCCATTGTCATCGTCGGCGGCATTCTGGCGACCTACCAGCTCGGCGGCCTGTTCGGCACCGGTATCGCGGTGACCGCCATGCTCGGCCTTGCCGGCATGATCGTTGCGCTCGATGCCTTCGGTCCGGTCACCGACAATGCCGGCGGTATCGCCGAAATGTCGCATCTGCCGCCTGAGGTGCGCAAGTCGACCGACGCGCTCGACGCCGTCGGCAACACCACGAAGGCCGTCACCAAGGGCTACGCGATCGGTTCCGCCGGTCTCGGCGCGCTGGTGCTTTTTGCGGCTTACGCCAACGACCTGCAGTATTTCGCGGCACACGGCGATCAGTATCCCTACTTCGCCGACGTCGGGACGATCTCATTCGATCTGTCCAACCCCTACGTGGTTGCCGGTCTGCTGTTCGGCGGCCTGATCCCCTATCTCTTCGGCGGCATCGCCATGACGGCCGTCGGCCGTGCGGCAGGCGCCATCGTCGAGGAAGTGCGCAAGCAGTTCCGCGAGAAGCCGGGCATCATGGAAGGCAAGGATCGTCCGGACTATGGCCGCGCCGTCGACCTTCTGACCAAGGCGGCGATCCGCGAAATGATCATCCCGTCGCTGCTGCCGGTTCTGGCGCCGATCGTCGTCTATTTCGGCGTGCTGCTGATCTCGGGCTCCAAGGCCTCGGCCTTCGCGGCGCTTGGCGCCTCGCTGCTCGGCGTGATCATCAACGGTCTCTTCGTCGCCATCTCGATGACGTCGGGCGGCGGCGCATGGGACAATGCCAAGAAGTCCTTCGAAGACGGCTTCGTCGACAAGGACGGCAACCGTCACATGAAGGGTTCGGAAGCCCACAAGGCCTCCGTCACCGGTGACACCGTCGGCGATCCCTACAAGGACACCGCTGGTCCGGCCGTTAACCCGGCGATCAAGATCACCAATATCGTTGCTCTCCTGCTGCTCGCGATCCTCGCCGGCATGTAAGGAAGGGCAGGGCTCAAACGAAGAAACCCGCCGGATCGCTCCGGCGGGTTTCTTTATTGTGTGATGCGTTCCAGCGCTTATCGAATACTTGCCGGGTTCTGCGGGTTGCCATCCGGCGTGCCGAACAGGCTCTTTGCCGCGTTGCCCGCGCCGCCCTGAAGGACCTGTTGCAGGAAGGTGAGTTCGCGGCCGCCGGTTGGCGTCACGCGCGAAATCGTGTCGAAGACCTTGCCGTCCTGCAGCGTGTAGTTGGCGCGGCGTGCCACGACGCCGTCCTTGTCGAAATAGATCGCTAGAACGCTCTGATCGACGACCTTCAGCTTCTGGAAGGCAACTGCGCGCGTGCGTCTCTGCGAGATGTAATAGAAGACCTCGTTGTCGAAGGTTGCCGTCGTCGAAGGTGTGCCGAGCGACAGGAGAACCTGTTCGCGGCTCGAACCCTCGGGCACGAGGTTCAGCGATTCCTGATCGACGACATAGCCGCCGTTCAGCACGGTGCCGGTCTGGCAGCCGGTAAGTCCTGCTGAGGCAATCATGATGGCAATGGCCGCGCTGCTGAAGAACTTTACGTCAGACTTGAAATACCGTTTCTTCAACGACATCTACTCCCCTTGAGTATCGGTAGGCGGCTTTTGACCATGCGAAGCACCGCTGATGCAAAACCTTTGTGGCCTTTCCGGGGTCGAATTCTCCCAATTCGCCGCGTCGCTGCCCTGAAAGGGCGCTGTCCCGAAAGTGGCCACCTTCGGCATTGCAATTCGCGCCTGCTTCGGTAAACCAGCTTTCGAATTCATGCAACACGGCCCACGCAACTCCGCGTGAAGAATGAGGCATTTCCGGAAAAAACAATGATCTTCGGGCTCTTTCGTAAGAAAAACAACAATCAGGCGATCGTCGAGCGGCAGTATTCGACACTGACCTCGGCCGCCCGCAGACCCGAATTCTACGAAACCATGAATGTGCCCGACACCGTCATGGGCCGCTTCGAGATGCTCTCGCTGGTGATGATCCTGTTCTTCCGCCGCACCCGTGCCTCCGGCACCAGCGGCCAGGAAATCGCTCAGGAGATCGTCGACGCCTTCTTTCAGGATATCGACTATTCGATCCGCGAGCTCGGCATCGGCGACAACAGCGTGCCGAAGCGCATGAAGAAGCTGGCCGGCATGTTCTACGGCCGCCTTGAAGCCTATTCGAAGGCGATGGATGCCGGTGACAACGAAGCGCTGTCGGCGGCGCTGTCACGCAACATTCATCCCAAGGCGGATGCAGTGGCCGACATGGCCGCGCTCGCTGGCTGGATGTTCAAGGCCGAATCCGCGCTCTCGGAGCAGTCGGAAGATCAGATAGCGACCGGCTCTGCGACGCTGCCGGACGCGGCCTGAGGAGGAGAGATGAAACATCAGGACGACGCCATTCCCTTTTCCTATCTGGTGAAGGTCGGTCATATTTCGGCCAACCCCGTCGAGGTGCGCCTTGAGGCCGACGAGAAGGAGCGCAAGGCGCTTGCCGAGAGCTGGAACATTCTCTCTGTCGAGGAGCTGCGCGCCGAGCTGCATGTCAACCGCTGGAAGAAGGACGGCATCCGCGTGAAGGGCAGGGTGCATGCCCGCATTTCCCAGGCCTGTGTCGTGACGCTCGAACCGGTCTTCTCGACCATCGACGAACCGTTCGAGCAGATTTTCGTGCCCGAAAATTCCAAGCTCGCCCGCCGTCCGGCCAACGACGCCGGCGAGATGGTGCTCGATCCCGACGGTCCCGACCTGCCCGAGGCCTTCACCGGCGACAGCATCGATGCCGGTGCCGTCGTCACGGAATTTGCCGCGATGGCGATCGATCCCTATCCGCGCAAGCCCGGGATTGAATTCACCGGCCATATCGAGGATGACGGCCAGAACGACAAGAAGCCGTCGCCGTTTGCTGCGCTGAAGGACTGGAAGAAGGACTGAATAGCCGTTGGGCATTTGACACAATTCAGTTGTAAGCGATAGGAAAACCGGTATTTTGGCCGAAATTTCGCCTCCCCCGGCGAAACAGAAGGATCAGGGACGCGTGATCAGAATTTCTCTCGACCTCATGGGCGGCGACTTTGGTCCCCAGGTTGTCATCCCAGGTGCCGCCAAGGCGTTGGAGCGGCATCCGGATATTTCCTTCGTTTTCTACGGGTTGAAGGAAGAGTGCGAGCCGGTTCTCGCCAAGTTTCCCAAGGTCGCAGCCAAGTCGGTCTTTCACGACTGCGAGGTTGCCGTGCGCATGGACGAGAAGCCGAGCCAGGCGCTTCGCCGTGGCCGCTACGTCTCCAGCATGTGGCGGGCGATCGAAGCCGTGAAATCAGGCGAGGCCGATGTCGCGGTGTCGGCAGGCAATACCGGCGCGCTGATGGCGATGGCAAAATTCTGTCTGCGCACGATGGCCAATATCGAGCGCCCCGCCATTGCCGGCATCTGGCCAACCCTGCGCGGCGAAAGCATCGTCCTCGATATCGGCGCGACGATCGGTGCGGATTCGCAGCAGCTGATGGATTTCGCGCTGATGGGCGGCGCCATGGCGCGCGCGCTTTTCGAGATCGAACGCCCGACGATCGGCCTGCTCAATGTCGGCGTCGAGGAGATCAAGGGTCAGGAGGAGGTCAAGGAAGCCGGCCGCCTGCTTCGTGAGGCCAATATCGATTCGCTGGAATATTCCGGCTTCGTGGAGGGTGACGATATCGGTAAGGGCACGGTCGACGTCGTCGTCACCGAAGGATTCTCCGGCAATATCGCCTTGAAGGCAGCCGAAGGCACCGCAAAGCAGATCGGCACCTATCTGCGTGCCGCCATGTCGCGCACGCTGATGGCCAAGATCGGCTATCTCCTGGCGAAAAGCGCCTTCGACATGCTGCGCGAGAAGATGGACCCGAGCAAGGTCAATGGCGGCGTGTTCCTCGGCCTCAACGGCATCGTCATCAAGAGCCATGGCGGCGCAAATGCCGAAGGCATCGCGGCCGCGATCGAAGTCGGCTACGACATGGCCAAGAATGGCCTCAATCAGAAAATAGAAAACGATCTCAAGAAATATCATGCCAAGCGGCAGCCGCCCATCGGGCCGGAAGCTGCGTGAGCAACGGGGTTTAGCAAGAATGATCCGTTCAGTGGTTCGCGGGTTCGGAGCCGCACTTCCGAAACGCGTAATGACCAACCGCGACATGGAAGATGTCGTTGACACGTCGGACGAGTGGATCGTCCAGCGTACCGGCATCCGCCAGCGTTACGTCGCAGGCGAGGGCGAGACGACGTCGTCGCTCGGCGAGGCTGCGGCGCGTGCTGCGCTCGACAATGCCGGTCTGACGCCTGCCGATATCGACCTCATTATCTGTGCCACCTCGACGCCGGACAACACCTTCCCGGCGACGGCGGTCAACATCCAGAACCGTCTCGGCATGAGCCACGGCTTCGCCTTCGACGTCCAGGCCGTCTGTACCGGTTTCGTCTATGCCGTCACCACTGCTGACGCCTATATCCGCGGCGGTCTCGCCAAGCGCGTTCTCGTCATCGGCGCCGAGACGTTCTCGCGCATTCTCGACTGGAATGACCGCACTACCTGCGTTCTTTTCGGCGACGGCGCCGGTGCGCTGGTGCTGGAAGCCTCCGAGGGCGAGGGCAAGACCTCGGATCGCGGTGTGCTGACGGCGCATCTGCGTTCCGACGGCTCGCACAAAGACAAGCTCTTCGTCGATGGCGGCCCGTCGAGCACCGGCACGGTCGGCAAGCTGCGCATGGAGGGCCGCGAGGTCTTCAAATATGCGGTCGGCATGATCACCGACGTCATCCAGGCGGCTTTCGATGCCACCGGCACGACATCTGAGGATCTCGACTGGCTGGTTCCGCATCAGGCAAACCGCCGCATCATCGATGGTTCGGCCAAAAAGTTGAACATCGCCCCGGAAAAGGTCGTCGTCACCGTCGATCTGCATGGCAATACCTCGGCGGCTTCCATTCCGCTGGCGCTTGCCGTCGCGGCCGGTGACGGACGCATCAAGAAGGGCGATCTCGTCATGCTCGAGGCCATGGGCGGCGGCTTCACCTGGGGTGCCGTGCTGCTGCGCTGGTAGTGCTGCAAATCGCAAAAAACTGACGACGAACAAGAGCTTGACCGTAAGGCGCAAGACAAATAGTCTTTGCTCGCTTTCATAAGATATTTTGCAGCTTGGGCGGGGAAACCATGACCGGAAAGACAGTGACGCGAGCAGACCTGGCGGAATCAGTTTTCCGGAAGGTCGGTCTCTCACGAACGGAATCCGCCGAACTCGTCGAAACCGTCATTGACGAAATCTGCAACGCCATCGTCCGCGGAGAGACGGTCAAGCTCTCCTCCTTCGCGACCTTCCAGGTTCGCGACAAGAACGAGCGTATCGGGCGCAACCCGAAAACCGGCGAGGAAGTGCCGATCTCGCCGCGCCGCGTCATGACCTTCAAGGCCTCGAACGTGCTGAAGACCCGCATTCTCAAGGCGCACACGCTGCGCAAGGTCAAGCAGAAGCCCGCAAATCCGGCCTCTTGAGCCCGTCCTGGCGGCTCTGCCTAATCGATAAATCATTGAACTTATTGCCTGCGAACTGTGGGAACCCGAAGACGTGACTTGAATTCGGCGGTTTAAACCGTTGAAATATGATGAGTCGCGGATTGGACCGCCACCGAGGTCGCGTAGGGAGTAGGACGTTGGACAAGAGCCCTGATGCTTTTCGAACCATCAGCGAAGTTGCGGATGATCTTGATCTGCCGCAGCACGTCTTGCGCTTCTGGGAAACTCGTTTTCCGCAGATAAAGCCGATGAAGCGCGGCGGCGGGCGCCGCTATTATCGCCCCGAAGATGTCGATCTGCTGAAAGGCATCCGTCATCTGCTCTACGATCACGGCTATACGATCAAGGGCGTGCAGAAACTTCTGAAGACCAATGGCAACAAGTTCGTCGTCTCGGTCGCGCACGGCGATCTCGCCAGCGTCGAGGCGCTGGCGGCGAGCTCCAAGGACGGCGGCGCCGCATCATCCGAGCCGCGTGTCAGCATTGCCGACGAAGACCAGCTCGTCGGCCGCGCCAAGGCGCCGATCACCCGCCGCTTCTTCAATTTCGTTGCAGGCGAAGACGAGCAGGGCGAAGTGTCGATCGGCAAGTCGAGCGTCGGCAAGGAAGACCGCGCACTGCTCCAGGAAGCCCTGTACGATCTCCTGGAGTGCAAGCGTCTTCTCGACCAGGTCCGTTGACCGCAAGGCGACGGAAGTCGGCTCTGCCCTTGTTTCACCCGGCCAGGCTTCTAGCTACTTGCCCCTAAGCCATCCGGCACGGGGAATCCTGGATGATTATAGACGGCGCTGCCGGGGCATTGCCTTCATCTGACATATGCATCGTCGGCGCTGGTCCGGTTGGGCTGTCGCTGGCCTTCCGTTGCGCCGAGCGTGGCCTCTCAGTAGCGCTTGTCGAGGCGGGTTCGGCGGATGGCGATCGAGGAGAGGTCCCTCCCGGCCCCGTCCGTTTCACCAATGGTCATCACGTCGAAAGCGCCGTCTCGGTCGCAAGCGGCATTGGCGGCACCTCGCGTCTCTGGGGCGGCCGCTGCGTCGCGCTCGATGCCCTGGACTTCGAAAGGCGCGATCACGTGCCAATGTCGGGCTGGCCGATTCCGGCAGAGGCGCTGCATTCCTACTATCCCGATGCCCTGGCATTTCTCGGCTGCGATCCCAGGGCCGCAGCGCTGACGGCGCCATGCGAAGGCGACGTTCGCATCGGCTCGCTCGAGCACTGGGCGCCGGAGCCCGATCTCAGCGGCAGATATCGCGACCGTCTGAGAGCCGCTGCCCGTATCACCGTCATCACCAATGCGCGCGTCAGCGGGCTGAGGCTGACCGGCGACGGCAATATCGACGGACTGGAACTGCTGACGGCCGAGGGGCCGGGACATGTGCAGGCGGGCCGCTATGCGCTTGCCGCCGGCGGCCTGGAGAACACGCGGCTTCTACTGGCCGCGCAGGAGCGGCATCCGGAAAAATTCGGCGGCAGGCAGGGGCCGCTTGGACGTTTCTATGCCGGTCATCTCACCGGTTATCTCGGTGTTATCGAGTTCACGAGTGCCGAGACGGAAGATCTTCTCTGGTTCCGCAAGGCAGGCGAGGGCGATATCGTTCGCCAGCGCCTGATGATCGATCCCTCCGTGCAGGCGGCGAACGGATTGCTCAATGCCGCCTACTGGCTGGAGAGCCTGTCGGTCGCCGATCCCAGCCATGGCAGCGGCGCGCTGTCGCTGGTCTATCTGCTCTTTTCGCTCACCGGGCTGTATCCTCGGATTGCCCGGGGCCTTGCGCCCGCCACATCCGTCGCACCACAGCGGCTCTACCGCGCCCACTGGCGCAATATCCGAAACGATGTGGCTGTCGCCCCGGGCGCGGCGCGAACGCTGCTCGACATGCTGCGGCGCCGCCTCCGCGTGACCGCCGGCGCGGTACGCAACCCGCGGCGCCGCTATCTGTTGCGCTATCACGCCGAGCAGGCGCCGAATGTCGACAGCATGGTGCGCCTGCGGACCGCGGGCGAGGGCAAGGTCGCCGGTATCGAGATCGACCTGCGGTTCGGCACGCAGGATTTCGATTCCGTGGTCCGCTCGCATGAGATCATCGACCGCTGGCTGCGGCGCGGGCAACTCGGCCATCTCGATTATATCCACCCGCACGGTGATCGGCTCGAAGCGGTCAGGGATCAGGCGCTCGACGGCTACCACCAGATCGGCTCGACCCGTATGTCGGAGGATCGCGCGTCTGGCGTCGTGAACGCCGATTGCCGGGTGCATGACATCGGCAATCTCTACGTTGCCGGCAGCAGCGTCTTTCCAACCGGCGGGCAGGCCAATCCAACCCTGCCGGCGATAGCGCTCGCATTGAGGCTTGCCGATCACCTCGCGCGGATTGCGGCTGAGGATGATACCGGTGAAAACAGGGTGGGGCAGGCGGTTTCCTGAGAGACAGAAAAGGGGCGGGACCTCGCGGGTCTCGCCCCTGTTTCAAACGTTCGGACGCTGAATTTTATTCGAGAACCTGAATGACGCGATGCGTCTGCGGTTCGATGATCACGCGCCGGTCGTTGACCACCGTATAGGCATAACCGTCCATATTGGGGACGGTATGGACCTCGACGGTATCAGGCAGCGTGGTGCCGACGACCACGTCGCCGTCATAGACGACAGAGGGCGTCTGCTGCTCCATCACATAGGTGCGGACTTCGCCCGGAAGGACGACCGAACCGGTCGGCGCGGGATCGGTCACGATGACGGTGCTCTGCGCGAAGGCAGCAGAGCTAACCGTCAGAAGTACGGCGGCCGTGGCCAGCATGGTCTTGCGCATGGGGTAACTCCTTTTCCTACCCAGCCGTCATGGAAACGTGGCGGAAAGTTCGTTGTTCCCAAAATCAGCGCACGGCCAGCTCAAGGCGCATCATCGCCAGCAGCGTGTCGTAATCGTGGATGCCGTCGAAATAGAAGCGAATAACGTTGCGGGCGATGTCCAATGCTTCGACGCTCTGCTTGTGAAAGCTGTGTTCGGCCGCGACCGTGTCGAAGACGGCCTGAAGCACATCGACCTCTTCCGGTGCGACCGGATCATGCGTCGCGCGTTCTGTCGTTGCGTTCATGGAAACCTCCACGTTCCTCCGGACACTCCCCAATGTGCGATCGGAGGTGGTGCATTTCAACCGCCAAGCGCAATGATAGTAATTGAGTTCTTACTAAATTGCGTATGGCTCGGCTGCGGCAGCCGCGTCATGCTGAGGCACCGGCCTTTTCGCGCGGCAAGTCTGCGTATCTCATTAATAAGTGATTAACCATAAGCGTCCTTTATTCCATCGTGAGTGCCGGCAGCTCGTTGATTCGAGACCTGTCCGGCTGATTTCCCGTTTTTGGGACCAGGAAAGACGACACGGCGGCTCCTGAATGCGTTTGCTGAATCTGATATCGATCGTTGCTGTGGCTGCCGCGATGGCGGGCTGCACGTCGACGAGTGGCAGCGTCAGCCAGCCCTCGGCCCCCGAGGCTGTCGCCAGCGAAAAATCGCTGGTGCTGCCGCCGCCCGGCGGTCCGTCGATCGTCAGCGTCGTCGAGACCAAGCGCGGCAATGGCGTGGAGCAGACGCTGTCGCTGTTCACCTCGTCCTCTGTTCCCGGCCAGAACTTCATGAAGGTGCAGTTCCTGGGCGCCAGTGGTTCCAATCCGAATATCGGCAGCGCCGGCTACCGGATGTTCAATGAAACCGGCATGTCGCGGGAAGCCTTCGCGGCCGTTCCCGGCGTGGCGATGGCCCGCAACACGACCTTCCTGCAGAACAGCTACGGACCGTTCTCGTACGCCTCCGGCCGCAGCCGCGGCGGCGATACCTGCATCTACGGCTGGCAGCAAATCCGTTCCAGCCGCTCCGCCCAGACGCAGACGCGCAATTTCGGCATGATCCAAGTGAAGCTCCGGCTCTGCGATGCCCGCGCCAGCGAACGCCAGCTGCTGGCTGTCATGTATGGCTACACGATCACCGGCACGCTGAACGGCGAAATCTGGAACCCCTATGGCGACGTTCGCGGCGCCGACCCGACGCTCGGCCGCACCGGCAGCCCGATCTATCCGGATGACGGCGGCTATCGCCAGATGTCGATGCCGCTCGGCTACGAGCCGGCGCCGCAGGCCGTCGGCCGCGTCACCGTTCGCCGTGCCGTCGCCACGCGTCCACAGCCGGTGGCGCCGCAACCGGTCGCGCAGCAGGCGGCGCCCGTCGGGCCGCGCGTGCCGCTTCCGGATGCGCCGCTGCAGAGCGCGCAGCCGGGGGCTTCCGGCAACTTGGCGCAGCCGCCGATACCAGCTCAATCCGCGAGGGCAGGCGGTGTCGCCGTCCCCTCGCCAGACTGCATAGGCGATGCGGCCATGACGGCCGCCTGCCGGAGATAGACTTGCATGCCCGGGCCTCATGGCCCGGTTTCGTCATTTCGAAGGAACGTCGATGCATAAGGCCCGAAGCATCCTGATATGGGCGGTTGTCTCGCTCTGCACGATTGCGCTGATCACGCTGCCGGTGAACCTGCAGACGCAGCTCATCGCCAGCATCACCGTGGTCACCATCATGGCGATCATCAAGGTGATGAAGGGCGAGGGGACCTGGCGTCTGATCGCGCTCGCCTTCGGCACCGCCATCGTGCTTCGCTACGTCTACTGGCGCACCACCAACACGCTGCCGCCGGTCAACCAGCTCGAAAACTTCATCCCCGGCCTGCTGCTCTATCTCGCCGAAATGTATTCGGTGGCGATGCTTGCGCTCAGCCTCTTCATCGTCGCCACGCCGCTGCCGCCGCGCCCGTCGCGTGCTACGCGCAACGACCGGTTCCCGCATGTCGACGTCTTCGTTCCCTCCTACAACGAAGACGCCCACCTGCTTGCCAATACGCTGGCCGCTGCCAAGGCGATGGATTATCCGAAAGAGAAGCTGCATGTCTGGCTGCTCGATGACGGCGGTACGCTGCAGAAGCGCAATTCCAACAAGCTCGTCGAGGCGCAGGCGGCGGTGGCGCGCCATGCAGAGCTGAAGCAGCTCTGCGAAGACCTCGACGTCAAATACCTGACGCGCGACCGCAACGAGCACGCCAAGGCCGGCAACCTCAACAACGGCATGAAGCATTCGACCGGCGAGCTGATCGCCGTCTTCGACGCCGACCACGCGCCGGCCCGCGACTTCCTGCTGGAGACGGTCGGCTATTTCGATGACGACCCGAAGCTCTTCCTGGTGCAGACGCCGCACTTCTTCATCAATCCCGACCCGCTGGAGCGCAACCTGCGCACCTTCGACAACATGCCGAGCGAGAACGAGATGTTCTACGGCATCATCCAGCGCGGCCTCGACAAGTGGAACGCCGCCTTCTTCTGCGGCTCGGCGGCGGTGCTCAGCCGCAAGGCGCTGGAAAGCCAGGGCGGCTTCTCCGGTATCAGCATCACCGAGGACTGCGAGACCGCGCTGGCGCTGCACGGCACCGGCTGGAACTCGATCTATGTCGACAAGCCACTGATTGCCGGCCTGCAGCCGGCCACCTTCGCAAGCTTCATCGGTCAGCGCAGCCGCTGGGCGCAGGGCATGATGCAGATCCTGCGCTTCCGTTTCCCGCTGCTGAAGCGCGGCCTGACGATCCCGCAGCGCCTCTGCTACATGTCGTCGACGCTGTTCTGGCTCTTCCCGTTCCCACGCACGATCTTTCTCTTCGCGCCGCTCTTCTACCTGTTCTTCGATCTCGAGATCTTCACTGCGTCGGGCGGCGAGTTCCTGGCCTATACGCTGGCCTACATGCTCGTGAACCTGATGATGCAGAACTACCTCTATGGTTCGTTCCGCTGGCCGTGGATCTCAGAGCTCTACGAATATGTGCAGACGGTCCATCTGCTGCCCGCCGTCGTCTCGGTCATGCTCAATCCCCGCAAGCCGACCTTCAAGGTGACGGCGAAGGACGAGTCGATCGCTGTCAGCCGCCTGTCGGAAATCAGCCGTCCGTTCTTCGTCATCTTCGCGGTGCAGATCGTCGCGCTGATCATCACCATCTACCGCATCTACGCCGAGCCCTATAAGGCTGACGTGACGCTGGTCGTCGGCGGCTGGAACATCATCAACCTGATCATGGCCGGATGCGCGCTTGGCGTCGTTTCCGAGCGCGGTGAGCGCTCCTCGTCGCGGCGCGTGCGCGTCAATCGCCGTTGCGAACTCGGGGTCAACGGCAAATGGTACACGGCCTCGATCGAGGACGTCTCCGTCCACGGCGCCCGCCTGCATGTCTTCAACAAGCAGCTCGACCAGATGGCCGTCGGTGCCGAGGGCGAGATCCGTTTCCGGCCCTATAGCGGCGCCGATCTCGAAACACTGCCGCTCGTCGTGCGCAACATCGAGCCGTCGGGCGACATCACGGCGGTCGGCTGCCAGTACATTCCGAAAAGCGCGCTCGATCACCGCCTGATCGCCGACCTGATGTTTGCCAATTCCGATCAGTGGACGCAGTTCCAGCAGAGCCGCCGCCGCAATCCCGGCCTCATCCGCGGCACGATCTGGTTCCTCGGACTGTCTTTCTACCAGACCAGCCGCGGCCTGGTTTATTTCTTCCGCAGCATGCGGCCGGAGCGCGAGGCGCAACAACAGCAGACGGCAAAGGCGAACGTCTGATGAAGAAGCTTGCCGCTGCCTCCGCTCTCCTTCTCAGTGCTTCGGCGATCGCCTATGCGCAGACCGCTCAGGCGCCGACGCCCTTCGACATGTCCGGCGAGCGCCCGGCCGGCCTGCAGCCGATGGTGCCGCGCATGACGCTGCCGGCGCAGCAGCCTGCCGCGGTGCCGGCTCAACCGGCGCCGGTTCCGGCTGCTCCCATTCCAGCCGCACCCGTCACCACCCAGCCCGCAGCCGTTCCCGCCGTGCCGGCAAGGCCACCGGTCCTGTCGCAGCCTGCCGCCGCTACGGCGCCGGTCGTCGCATCCCCTACGCAGCCGCAGGCGGCTCAGACCGCCGCGGCGCCGGATGCCGCATCGACGGCCCGCGCTGCCGGCAATGTCGTGCGCTACGTCGTGCCCGCGGCCAAGTTTGGCCTTGAAGGCGAATATGACCGCAAGTCCTGGTCCGTCTATCTGACGCCGGAGCAGGCGGCAGCGCCGGCCAAGTTCAACTTCGCCTATCAGAATTCGATCGTTGTCGCCCCTGAGGCCTCGCAGATCACTGTGCTGATCAACAACCGGCCGGTTGGCCAGCAGCAGGTCGGCTCGTCCGACAGCCAGTCCTCCGTCAGCTTCGAAGTGCCGCGCGGACTGCTGCAGCCGGGCGCCAATCTCCTGACCTTCGAGGCCAGCCAGCGCCACCGCACCGACTGCAACATCCAGTCCACCTATGAACTGTGGTCGAATATCGATCCGTCGCAGACCTATTTCAGCTTTTCCGGACAGGATGCGGCGCGCCTGTCGAGCACCGATGCGATCCGGGCGATCGGCGTCGATGGCGCCGGCAAGACCGAGTTCGATCTGCTTGTTCCAGCGCTCGAACAACCCGGCACCACGAAGCCGCTGCTGCGCCTGGCGCAGGGATTGTCGGTCCTCAGCGGCATGCCGAACCAGACCTTCTCCTTCAGCGCCGACCGGCTGCCGGCGGATGGTGCGGGAAAGCTCACCGTTCTCGTCGGTACGCCTGCCGAGCTCGCTCCCTATTTTCCGGCACTGCCGCCAGCCGTCCAGGCCGCGCCCCTGGCAACCTTCGCGACCGATCCGCGGACCGGCTCGACGGTACTCCTGATCAGCGGCCCGTCCTGGCCGGCGATCTCGCAGGCGATCGACACCATCGTCTCGCCCACCGATCGCTCGCCCGAGGTCCGCCGCGACGTGCTGACGACGCAGCGCTGGACGGCGCCGGACGCACCGCTGCTCTTCGAGGATACCCGCCTCAGCTTTCAGCAGCTCGGCGTCAAGACGACCGAATTTTCCGGCCGCCGCTTCCGTACCGATTTCAACGTCGCCGTTCCCGCCGATTTCTACGCCAATGCCTATGGCGAGGCGACCGTGCTGCTCGATGCCGCCTATACCGACAGCGTGCTCCCCGGCAGCCATATCGACATCTATGTCAACGGCAACATCGCCTCGACCGTGCCGATCACCTCGACCGGCGGCGGTATCCTGCGCCATCTGCCGATCCGCGTCACCATGCGGCATTTCAAGCCGGGCCTGAACGAGCTGGCGCTCGAAGCGATCCTGCAGACCAAGGAGGACACCGCCTGCGCGCCCGGCTCGACGGCGGCCGGAACGCCGCGCTTCGCGCTTTTCGACACGACCGAATTCCACATGCCGGATTTCGCCCGCGTCGGGCAGCGCCCGAACCTCGCGGCGATGGCCGGTACCGCCTATCCCTATGGCCGTCTGACCGCGCCGATGCCGCTGTTCATGGATCGCACCGATGCAGACACGCTGTCTGCCGCGGCAACCTTGCTCGGCCAGATGGCCGGCATGGCGGGCCACCCGATCGATATTGAAACCTCCGCCTCGCCGAGCACCATCGGTGACCGCGACGCGATGTTCATCGGCTCGATCTCGCAGCTTCCGGCAACCGCCCTGTCGCAGGTCAATGTCGCCACCACCAGCCAGGCCTCCTGGCGTCCCGTGCCCGAGACCGCGGCCACGCAGACGGATACCAATGCGGCCTTCGACCAGTGGCGTTCGAAGGTGAGCGGCGGCGCCTGGAGTGGCCAGGTAACCGCCTTCCAGGAATGGCTGCGCCGCAATTTCGATATCTCGCTGAGCTCGCTGCAATTCGTGCCGGGTGCCGAAGAAGTCTTCGCCCCGTCGAACGTCGCGAGCATGATGATCGCCCAGGGCACCAGCCCGGAAGGCAACGGCACCTGGACGCTGGTCACCGCGCCCTCGGCAAAGGATCTGCGAGAAGGCGCCGAAGCGCTGACCTCGCAGGCCAACTGGCCGCAGATATCGGGCCACATCACCACCTATTCGTCGAAAACAGGCAAGGTCGAAAGCGTCCCGGTGACGCGCTTCGACTTCGTGCCGTCGCAGACCTGGACGATCGCCAATTACCGCCTGATCGCCGCCAACTGGCTGTCGACCAACATCCTCTCCTACGCCTTCCTGCTGGTCGTCCTGTCGATCCTGATCGGCGTCGCGACATCGAGCATGCTCGGTAGACTGGGACGAGGAAAATGAGAGCGATTGCGACGCGGCTGGTGGCGGGCGTCGTTGCGCTCAATTTGCTCTGGCAACCGGCCACGGCACAACAGGTCCTGGTCGCTCCGCAGGCCTGGGCCGCCTACAAGACGCAGTTTCTCGATCAGACCGGCCGCGTCATCGACAACGGCAACGGCAATATCAGCCACAGCGAAGGGCAGGGCTATGGCCTGCTGCTTTCCTATCTCGCCAACAGCCCGTCCGACTTCGAGCAGATTTGGTATTTCACCCGTACCGAGCTGTTGCTGCGCAATGACGGACTGGCGGTCTGGAAATGGGATCCGAATTCTAGGCCGCATGTGAGCGACATCAACAATGCCTCGGACGGCGACCTGTTGATCGCCTATGCGCTGGCACTCGCAGGCACGGCCTGGAACAAGCCCGAATATATCGAGGCTGCAGCCAAGATGGCGCATTCGCTGCTCACCGAGGCGATCGTGCAATCCGGCGGCCGTACGCTGCTGATGCCAGGCGTCGAAGGCTTCATGCCGCCCGGCCGCAAGGATGGTCCTGTCATCAACCCGTCCTACTGGATCTACGAGGCGCTGCCGGTCATGGCGCTGCTGGCGCCCTCCGACCGGTGGCAGAAGCTGAGCGATGACGGCCTGGCGCTGTTGCGCAACATGCAGTTCGGCCCGCGCAAGCTGCCTGCCGAATGGGTGAGCCTGGCGCGCATGCCAGCACCGGCCGAAGGCTTCGATGCCGAGTTTGCCTATAACGCCATACGCATCCCGCTCTATCTCGCGCGTGCCGGCGTGACCGATGCCGAACTCTTTTCCCGCCTGCAGCAGGGCATGACGGTGGACGGGGCTCCCGCCACCATCGACCTCACGACGGGTAAACCGAAAGCCGCACTTTCGGACCCCGGTTATCGAATTGTTAACGATGTTGTGGCCTGTGTGGTGCATGGTACGAAACTGCCAGAATCAGCCCTGCAGTTCTCGCCAGCGCTCTACTATCCGTCCACCCTCCAGCTGCTCGGGCTGGCATTCGTCGGGGAGAAACATCCGGAGTGTCTGTGAAGTCCTCTCTCGTTGCAATTACCGCGGCAGTCGTCGTGGCTGGTGTGATCACCGGCCTGAAGGACCGCGCCGCGCTTCAGCAGCGCTTCGGGATTGGCGAGGAAGACAATGCTCCGAACCTGATGCTGATGGAGCGCATCAAGGGTCCGGATGCGCCGGCTGATCCGAAGATCGACGTTCAGGCGATCACCGACCGTCTGCAGGCCGCAGCACCCGTCCTGACGGCGCAAGCCCAGGGGCAGGGACTGGGGCAGGGACAGGCGCCTGTTTCAGCCGTGCCGCCCGTCACCGTGACGCCGGCCGCACCCGTCAATGCCGATGCAGCGCCGGTCGAGACCGCTCAGCAGACCCCACCCGCACCGGCAGTGCAGGCTGCCCAACCGCAGAACCAGGCACAGCCGAAGGTTGATGAAAGCGCGCTGCGCTATTTCGCCAGCCGCGGCGACAAGGTGCGCCTGCAGGCCGAAATCTCCCGACTTCAGGCCCTCTATCCGAACTGGGTTCCGCCGGCCGATCCGCTGGCCGTGCCGCAGAGCGGCGACAAGCAGCTCGAAACCATGTGGCAGCTCTATTCCGAGGGCCGCTATGCCGAGCTGCGTTCGGCGATCGCCAACCGGCAGACCGCCGAGCCCGCCTGGCAGCCGCCCGCCGACCTGCTCGACCGCCTCGATGTCGCCGAAGCCCGTGCGCGCCTGATCAATGCATCCGATCTCAAGCAATACGCGACCGTCGTCGATATCGGCGCCGCAACGCCGAGCCTGCTGACCTGCAGCGATATCGATGTGCTCTGGCGCGTCGCCGAAGCCTTTGTCGATACCGAACGCCAGCAGCGCGGCATCGATGCCTATATCTATATCCTGAAGAACTGCACCAATCCGCAGGAGCGCCTGGCGACTATCCAGAAGGCCGCCGCCGTTCTGCCCTATCAGCCGATGCAGTCGCTGCTCGCGCTCGAGCAGCCGGCCGTCAGCGGCGCGCGCGAGTTCGATGCCATCCGTGACGATCTTGCCCGCCGTTTTCTCGCCGAAGGCAATGCCGACGACAAGCTGACGATCGCTCCCGACTATATCTCGCGCGTCGAGCGCCTTGCCGAAGCCCAGGGCGAACCCGCAGACGCCCTGCTGCTCGGCTGGTACCAGCTGCGCCGCCAGAACGCGACCGACGCCGAAAAATGGTTCCGCGCCGCCCGCGCCAGGGAAGACAGCGCGTCTGCCTCCGAAGGTCTCGCGCTGGCGTTGATCGATCGCAAGACGCCGCAGGAAGCCGAAGACGTCATGTACAAGTGGCGCAACGATTCCAAGGATGCGATGGACACCTATCTGGCCGCCACCGCGAACCTCATGGCGCTGCAGCCGCCGGCCAACATCACCGAGGACGTGCTCGGCCGCATGGCGAGCGAGATCATCGCCCAGAAATACGTGCCGACCGCCCAGCAATATGGCTGGTATGCCCGCTCGCTCAATCAGCCGCAGACGGCGGCACGCTGGTTCGAGACGGCGCTGCGCTGGAAGCCCGATGATGAACCCTCGGCCTATGGTCTGGCGATCACCCGCGAGCAGCTGAACGACCGCAAGGGCGTGGCCGAGGTCCAAAGGCTCTGGGCCGGGCGCTCGCAGCGCATCGCCACGCTCGACGATACCTCTTCGCTGACGCCGAACGTTTCCGCGCCGCTGCCGGGCCCGACCCAGGCGCCGCAGACCAATGCGCCCGTCGCCGTCGCGCCGGCGCAGCAGCCGGTCCAGCAGCAACAATATGAACAGGCGCCCCAGCAATATCAGCCGGCACAGCAGCAATATCAGCCCGTGCAACAGCAGCAGGCCTACCAGCAACCCGTTCAGCAGGCGCCGGTGCGCCAGCGGACGGAGATTGCAAGCTACGACGCCGAGCCGTCCCGGCCGGTCACCGCGCAGCGCACGACCCGCTCGCCGCGCGGCTGCGCCACGACGATCGACGCCAGCATGCTGAGCCCCGGCGATGCCTTGAACCGCGGCTGGTGCCTGATGGATATCAACCGTCCGATGGAAGCAATCGCCGCTTTCGAGACGGCGCTGAAGAGCCCGGTTCGCCAGAACCGCGAAGATGCCGCCTATGGTCAGAGCCTTGCCTATCTGCGCGCCGGCCTCTCCAACAATGCCGCCGTTGCCGCGACCCGCGCCCCGCAGAACCGCCAGCGCGCCGCCGAGCTGCAGGTTGCCATCCTCTCCGACCGGGCGCTTTCGGCCTATGGCGCCAAGCGCTACCGCGAGACGCTGATCTATCTCGACCAGCGCGCCCAACTGAAGCAGGAGACCATCGATCTGATGGTGCTGCGCGGCTACTGCTACCTGAACCTCAAGATGTATGGCGACGCCAACCGCGTTTTCGAAGCTGCCGCGGCGACCGGCAGCAAGGATGCCAACCGCGGTCTCGCCGACGTGCGCAATGCGACCCATCCGGAAAGCGTCTACTAATCTTGGCAAGTCCGCCCGCCGCCGCTAGACAGGATGTCTCGGGGCGTATCGCACGTCCTCAGATTGTCCGCCGTCGCGGACGTGCGTATTCATCATTCCGGTCTGCAGCATGCAGCCCGCCAATCCCATGACAGACAAGGAATACGCAGTGCCCAGCTCCAATATCTTCGGCAAAGACTACGACGCCTTCCTCTTCGACATGGACGGCACGCTGGTGAATTCGATCGCCGTCGTGGAGCGCGTCTGGGGCGACTGGGCTAAGCGTCACGGCCTGGAGCCGGAGGTCTTCATGAAGACGGTGCACGGCGTGCGTGCCTCCGATACCGTCCGCAATCTCGGCCTGCCGGGCGTCGATCCGTTCCACGAGGCAAAGCTGCTGCTCGATGCCGAAATGGAGGATATCGAGGGGATCATCGAAATCCCCGGTGCCGTCGATTTCGTCAGAAGCTTGCCGGAGGATCGCTGGGCGATCGTGACCTCGGCTCCCGCCGAGCTCGCCTTCAAGCGCCTCAAGGCGGCCGGCATTCCGCTGCCGAAGGTGATGGTAACAGGCGAGGAAGTCTCTGCCGGCAAGCCGAGCCCGGAATGCTATATCCTAGGCGCCAAGCGCCTCGGCGTCGACCCGGCCCGCTGCCTTGTCTTCGAAGACGCCGTCGCCGGCATCCTCGCCGGTGAAGCCGCCGGCGCCGACGTCGTCGTCATCACCACGACCCACGCAACGCCCTTCGAAACGCCCCATACCGAAATCGACGGCTACACGGATTTCCGCGTCGAAACCAAGCCCGGCGCCGTCTCGATCGTCAAGGGGTGATCGGCTGTCGGCTTTTTGAACGGAAGATCCTTTTTCCGCTTGCATTCAAGCCGTCGAAAAACCAAACGATGCAAGCCGTTTAGGCAGGTCGGGGCAACTTCTCAGCTTCCGCCAGCTCTATTTCCCTTTGTGCGTCCTCGAAGCGCTTTGCCTCCCGCTTCGAAGTCTTTCGCGTATCTCCTGAGAATCACGACCGCTAGCTTGAAGTCATAGGCATAGGTGTCGCGGCCGGTTTTCTTATAGACGGACATTTTATAGCGCGACATCACCGTGCCTCCTTCTTTAGGGGGGGTAGGAGGTGTTTTGTCGAGGTCAAATGATGCCCTCCAAGAGAGATGCCCGATTGGAGAAGGTGCGCCGATGAGAAAGGTCATCGGCCTCCTGCGGATGCTCAATGAACGTACTTACTGGCTTGTAGGCGGGGGCTTCAAGGATGTACGGCGTCGTTGTCGATAACTGCGAGGTTTTTGGACGTTCAGCCGGCTGGTCGACTTTAATTGTCTCGACACTTTGACCGGCGTCGGTCGCCAATCATACGAATTGGATCAAGGCGAACCTTATCGTCCGTGGTCAGTCAACCGACCGCGTCTTTGATACCTGCGCCGGCGGCAACACCGTTGGTCCTTTAGATATGACTGTAGCAACAGACCTGGCAGCCGTTACCACCGCTATCTGCGCTGCGGACGCCAACTTCTACAACTCGGCGTCCATTACACTTACGGATATAGTGACAGGCATTGAATATCCGAAGCTGTCTCTGAACAGGACGCGAGTTGGGGCAATACGGACGATCTTCCGGGCTTCTCAGCGGATGTGGATCACCAGGCGGTAAGACCTCCATCAACGATAAGATTGTGCCCTGTCACGTATCGCGAGGCGTCGGATGCGAGGTAGACCAATGCGTTCGCCATATCACTCGGCTCGGCCATTCTGCCGAGCGGGACGCGGGCGGAGTAACGACGAGAGAATTCCTCATTCTGTCCGCTTTCGACTCCGCCAGGAGTGAGCGTATTTACGCGAATGCCGTCCTTGCCCCAATATGTGGCAAGGTACTTTGTGAGGCCTTCAACGCCGGCCTTGGATGCGGAATAGACGGCCGGAGTGTTGATCGGCATTCCAAGATATTCGGACCCCTCGTAAATGCGTTGGTCGGGACCTACTACGCCATAGATCGAGCATGTCTGGATGATCGATCCGCGACCGCGCTTCGCCATTAGCGGCCCGACAGCTTGCGCCATAAAGAAGTAGCCGTCGATATTCACCTTCATAATGTCTCGCCAGATTTCCGGCGAGAAAGTTTCGACAGGATCGAAGAAGCGGGCTAAGTCGGGCCCCTTCGACGCGGCATTGTTGTGAAGGATGTCGATCGGTCCGAGTTCAGTCTCGATAGCTTTAATTGCCGAGAGGCACGCTTCTGGATCGGACACATCAAGATCTATGCCGATGCTGCGATCGGAGATGCTAAGAAGGTCACGGGCCACAGCCTGCGAGCCTTTCAGATCTAAAGCTGCAATGTGTGCGCCTCGTTCGGCCAAGGCTTGGCAAAAGCGCCGCCCGAGGATCCCGGATGCGCCCGTGATGACAGCTACTTTGCCGGTGAGATCGAATGGGTCGCGTGCGGCATGTCGCTCGCGCATGATAAGTTCAACGATCTTAAAGTCCAGCGGGCTGTCGATGTCCTGTGAACGTTCATCGGGCATCTCGAACAAGAGGGTATCGTTGTAGAAAACCTTAGGGTCCGCAACGAAGGCATCGCGCCGCCAAACGTAGATTGAGGCGTTCATGTCGAATGCTGCCGGGGCATCTTGCCTTCGAACGACTTGTCCCGGCTTCGATAGGGCAACCTTGCCGTCGGCACCACGCTCGACCAAGTTGAAATAGGGAGAACGGCGCGCTGCTGCACCCGTGATTACGTTCGTGCATCCCGAAGCCTCCAAGAGATCCACGGCTCCCTGAATATCCTCGATAGTGCGGAGCGGCGAGGTGGCGTCGAGGTCGACGAGGACATCGAAACGAGTGCCCGCCTTGGCTTCCGCTGACTGGAGGGCGTGCAGGATCGCCGGAGCTTTTGCCGAACTGTCGCGTGCCAGTTCATCCGGGCGCTTGATCAGAATGGTAGCGCCGGCCCGACCAGCTGCAGCAAGGATTGCGTCGTCGTCGCTCGAGACAGCCACATGCTCGAACAAATTCGATGCCAGTGCTTGCTCGATCGACCATGCAATTAGCGGCTTGCCAAGCAGAGGGCGTATATTTTTCCCTGGCACGCCTTTTGAGCCGCCTCGTGCGCAGATGGTGCAAAGTCGCTTCATGCTTCGATCCACTTTCGTTGAGAAGATGACTGTTCGATTGCGTCGATGAGCCGAACAACCTCAATGCCTTCGTTGAGAGAGCAGGCTTGACCCGCCTGTCCGATGAAATCTCGGTGTAGGGCCTTGTAGGTGTCATCCCGCTCTAAAGAGAACCGCTCTGCGTTTTCTCCTGAGCTCAGGAGCCCCGTGACAAGGTCGGCCACATAGGAATGATCATCGGTCGTGACCGAGATGGTTCGGTGTCCGGGTCGGTCGAAGTAGTTCATCAAGATCGACACCATCGTACCGTGCACAGTTTCAATGATGATGGACCAGGCCTCATCGGTTTCGATCCCGAGTCGTTGGAAGTTTCCGCCAAGAGCAACAACTCTTTTCCATGGCCCAAAAAGCGCCAAGGCTAAATCGATCTCGTGGCTCAAGTCTCGCAAAGCGCCGCCGCCGGCTGACAAGCGAGCGGATGATCCGCCACGGAAGTCGGTGCCCGGGCGCCAATCGGAGAGGAGCTGACCTACCGATAGGCGAGCCTCGATAATCCTCTTGCCTTGCAGCGATCGGCGCAACGACTGAACAATTGGATGGAAACGAAGATTATAGCCTACGGTGACGCTCTGCAATTTCTCCGCGGCGTTTAGCAGTTGGTCAATTTCCTCGGCGCGCGAGCATGCCGGCTTCTCGATAATCACGTGACCTGAAAATCCGGTGTGAACCAGCTCAGAAACTGCGTTGGCATGGGCGCTTGTCACGTTCGCGACGACCGCGTGGCTAAAGACTTGTGACGAAATCGCGTCGGTGATGCTTCGGAAGGATCCCTCTGCGGACGAGCTCACAGTGGAAACGTGCCCATGGTCCGAAAGCAGGCGAGCGTGCCGCTGACCGATCGAGCCTTGACCTATTACTAGAAATGAATGCTGCGACAATATGGAATCCTTGGGGATTGTGTTTGATTGTTACTTTCTGGTCTTGGAGAATGTCCAGGTTTTGATCCTCTCTCGGATCAGCTTGTAGCGTTGCTCAAGTGGCAGACTGTAAGCCCAACCGAACGCGAGACACAGCCCAGAGGCACCAATAGCCCCAGCAGCGCCGGACGGAAGAACACCGGACTGGTGCAGAAGATACATGACGGGATAGTGAGTAATATATACAGAATAGGCGAAGCTGCCAAAGAACGATGTCAGCCTGCCCGGGGTCGTATTTGTGGCGCTCACCAAGATCAGCAGCAACACAAAGCATGAGAAAATAAGCAGATTGAATGGCCAGGAGTAGTCGCCCGTCGCGGGCCACATTGCAGGCGTGAAAATCAAGAGCACTGTTGGCACTAGAACGATTGCGGCGATGAGCCGAGCCGTCTGGTTGATTGGAGGGAAATTTCTCATCGAGAAATAGGCGGCGGCGCCAAGCAGCCAAATAACGGGGAGGCCTTTCCCGTGCCCCGAATATATGGTCGTGCCCAAAATCACTGCTGCGCCGATACCAATGAGAACCGCCGAGAGACGCCAAGGACGTGTTCGGGTCCCAAAAAAGACGCCCGCGAACAGAATGTAGGTCCAAAACTCGATCGCGAGCGTCCAAAGTGGACGGTTGAGGCCGTACGGTTGTATCTCGGTGCCCATTGAGCGGATGATGAAATCGGGGAGCAGCCATTGCAGAAACAGGAAGTTTCCAATCAGTGACGTGGCGCTCAAATTCCCCCGGTACGGATGGCTGTCACCAAGGATCATCGGCTCGATGATTGCGCAGATCAAAAGGAACGGGACAAGGGGGATATGCAGCCGAGCGACTCTGTCAAAAGTGAAAGATCCAAGTCCCTCCATCCCCAATCGGCCCGATCGATCGCAAACCCAAGCAATCGTATATCCAGACACGCAAAAGAAAACGGTCACCGAAACGCTCTGAATGTAAGGGAAGTTCGGCCATTGGGTTAAGCTGAAGGCCCGGTAGAAGCTGCTTGCGTGCCCGAAAACAACCGCGAAAGTGGCGACAACCCTCACGATAAGAAGAAAATGCAAACGGCTTTCATTCTGCGCGGCAACTGACAAGTGGGCCCCCTAAGGTCTCAGGTCACCGCATCTACATCGCCTGCCTTGAGGCAGCAAGATTTCATTCCATGGTTTCCTTGCCATATTTTTGGGCTGACCGATCGATCACTCTGCTCTCTGGCGGACCATAAACCAGCCCGCCAGGAAGCCCTTTGCGACTTGACTATACGCAAAGAACATAACCGCGATCATCACGGAGTGAAGCACAATCCGGTAGTTAAATATGCCGCCACGAGCGGCCAGCATGAACATAGCTCCCCAGAAGAAGGCAAGGAACGAAACTACTCCCAGCCTCTTTGACGCGCCCCACACGAATGCCCATTGACAGAGCGCTGCCACGAAAGCCCCAAGGACGAATGCCCATGCGCCAAGGTGCATAGCGATGTTCGCTGAAAGCGGAAAGCTCATCGTTGTTCCCCTTGATGCGATCTCCGGGTAAACGGCACGAGTGTCGGAAGTCGATACCGGTTTATTCGGCAAGATCGCGCGCGGCATCAGGTACATCGTATCGATAAGAAAATGTGGGTAGGGCGTAAGTCGCCCTTCACTCAAGCCTTTGAGCACGTCGTTGATGACGAACGCGGAATTGTAGTTCATCTTGTAATGTTGCTCAGCCGCTTCCTCCCCGCCGGCTTGAGACAGTTGCTCCTCGGTCGGTAGCCTCAACTCGGTGACAGAGACAAAGCTCATTACCGCTATTGCTGTGGCAGCGCCGAGCCCCGCAATAAGGTGTAGATACTTCGGACGTTGCGCATAGAGCAGGAAAATGTATGCCAGCAGCACGCACATCAGTATTGTGCGTCCGCCGGTGACGAAGTTCAGGACAACACTGACCAGAAGCGCCGTTGAATTCCAGCGGTTCACTCCGCCGAAATACATGTCGAGCAGGTATCCATAAAGGACCGCATAGGCGGCGAGGATTATCCACGCCCCGCCCACCCTGCTCAGCCTGAAATAGCGGGCGTACTCTCCAGTGACAGCCGATGGCGAGAGGGTTCCAAACACGCGCAGGATCGTCATCGCCATCAGGACCGTCGTGGCCGCAACCATCAGTGCAAGAGAAACGCGGCTCAAGCGCGGATATTTCGGGCGCGAGACCAGAGCCGGAATATATCGACAGCTCGCCCAAATACTTAGGGCGAGCGAAACCGCATAAACGGCCACCAACTCGATCATGCCAGGCCATTCGTAATAATGCGCGAGGGAAGGATACTTGTTCGAGTCGTAGAGCCGCCAAATAAAAACAGCATTATAGACAGCGTAGCAGCCAAAAGGGCCAGCCAAAAGAAAAAATACCCGCTGAAGTGGCGAAGAATAAAGCATAGGACACTTTCTCCCCCGTGTGCCGCTGACAATCGACTATGACGCGGCACCCGAGAACATAAAAGCTAAATACAGTGGGTCTCGTCAATAGATCTTGCAGTGTATTCACCATTGTTCGGTGACGTCGAATATTGATTAGCAATGACGCTCACCTGAGATCTGAGGCATCCCCAATGGACCGGCAGCAATTTTTCGCTGCCGTTCGATTCTCTGTGTTCGGCGGTACGCTGGGCCAAAGCCAGGTCGACGGCATGAACGCAATCCTCGACAGCTGCGCTACGCTTCAGGTGTCAGACAAACGCGACATCGCCGCCTCGACCGAATAGTTGAGGTTCTCCGACTTCGGCATATACGTGCCGCCGGTCTCGATCATGGGCGTCGCGAGGATATAGGTCAGTGGTAGAGGGGTTGTTAGAGCAGACCATCTCTTCCGCCCGTGAACGTCAAGAGAACAGCTGGTGGGACTTTCGGCTCCCACCGCTGCCTTTCCAGTGCGTTTGTTCCATTTTCATTCCGATCTTTGTTTTTTCCGCTTGCGTCCAGAAACCCAAAAGTCTAGGGAAATCCTGCTCATTGAGCAGGTCGGGGCGTAGCGCAGCCCGGTAGCGCACTTGACTGGGGGTCAAGGGGTCGCAGGTTCAAGTCCTGTCGCCCCGACCATTTAAATCCTTGGACAACAAGGATTTTCGTTCTCTCCCCCAAGGGTCTTCAAGACCTAGAGGAGAACGAAGCGACTGACAAAACCCACTAGATTGCCACCGAATAATTTGGCGCTCGCTCGCATGGCGCAGTCTCGCCTCTCTCAAACCCCACCAAAATTGGCCGTGGCCTTTTCTGAATAATCCTCGTCTTTCCGCCTGCCGCGCAGCTATTCTATCCGTGCGCCAGGTGGCGCGGCGGAGGGACAGCAATGACCGGTCGCAGGATGGTGGACGGTTCGCGGGAGCGGCTTGTCGAGGCGTTTCAGGCACTGACGGAGGAGGCTGTCAGGGCCGGATGGGCCGAGGGCGATGTCGCGGAGGCGCTGACGGAGCTCGCGGCGGAATATCTCATCGAGCTCAGCGGCAAGGCGATCACCGATGGTGCTCTGCACCCGCTGTTGGCCGAGGTCGTGCCGCTTCGCAGGCACTGACCGCAGCTGAGGTTATTCAGGCAAGCAGCCCGGCGATGCGGGCGGCACTGATGAAGGAGAGCCGCGCCTTGCTGGCGCTGATCAGCCCGTCGAGCGCATCGAGGCAATGCTGCATGGCGACACGGTATTCGCGGCCGCGCTTGCCCGGCCAGTGCTTGAGGAATTCGACGGCGTCCCATGCCGTAGATATGACGAGGTCTGCGGTCGCGGACCTGACGCGGACGGGGGAGGGGAAGCGTCTCTGACTCATGATACGATCTTCGATACTCGTTTGAACCTCCCATCGAACGCCGGCCATGCCGCTTTGTTCCCGGTAGATTTCTGACAGTTGCAAAGCGTGAAATCCCAGCGCATAGTACGGCCGTTCCCGTTCCATGGGTGCCGGCGCAAATCCGTCTGCGCCAGGCCTTTCAGGAAGTGCCGCTTCGATGCTCGACACGCCCATACATCCGCGCGACTTGCCGCTGTTTTCGGACGATCTCGACGTGATTTCCAATGTGTTGGATGAAGTTTGCGCGGTTCGCGGCGTCGGCCGGCGCACGCAGGAGGCCGAGCGGCTCGCCGCGGTGATGATCCAGCTCTACCGTCAGGGCGTCAGGGACGGCGAAAAGCTCGCCGCCCTGACCAAGGCTTACCTCTGAAGGCTACTTCTGCTCGACGGAAATGCCGTTCTGGCCGATGCTGAGCTCGACGCCCTCAGGCTTGCTCTGTTCACGGTAGATATAAGCGCCCAGGCCGATGACGACGACCACGAGTGCGCCGATGACGAAATAAAGTCCACTATTACGATTCAAGATGTTTTTCCCTCAACGCGTTGATTGCGCGCCGGAAAACGCATCAGGACGGGAATGGTTCCGCGTCAATCGTCATTCGTCGCATTGAGTTCTTCCGGCCGCAGACCGTCGTCGCCAGTGACGCGTGTCTTCAGCCGGACGCCGGGCCCGCCTTCGTCATGATTGCCGCTGGCGATGAAGATGATGCCGGCCGCTTCCAGTGCATGCTTGGCCGCGAGGAAGGCCTGCGGCTCGCCGCTGCCGTCGCCCTGTTCCAGCGCCGAAATGATGTTTGCGGAGAGGCCGGATGCTGCGGCCAGGTCCTCGATGCTCATGCCCGTCATGGCGCGGGCGCCGCGTATCTGTGTTCCCGTGATCATCTGGAGAAGTTTAGCGCGGACGGGCCGCTTCTCAAGTGGCGCCGGCACCGGTTTTGCGCGTCGCGGCGAGCTGGTGGCGGTGCTCAAGTGCGGCGCATCCCCAGACGATGCCGAACAGCAGATAGACGTGGCGCCAATGGTCGATGTCGATGACGTTGCCGATCGTCGCATGGCCGATGACGCAGATCCAGGCGATCATCAGGAAGGGCTGCCAGGGGCGGTCCTTGAGCAGGTTCCTGAAGCCGAGAACGATGGTCCAGATCAGCATCGAGACATAGGTGACGAAACCGATCCAGCCGTAGGTCGTCAGGCACTTCAGCCAGATATTGTGCTCGTCTTCGGGGAAGATCGTGCCGAACACCATGGGGCCGATGCCGAGCGGCCGCTCCATCATCATCTGGAAGCCGATGCGGTGGCGGTCGAAGCGGCCGAGATATTCGCCGTCATATTGCTGGACGAGCTGGGCGCGGGTGCTGAAGAGATCGGCGACCTGCGGGATCTGCAGGGCGATGACGAGGGCTGCCACCATCAGGATCACCGCCGTCAGCGACATCAGCAGGATCTTCAGCCGGAAGGCGCCGGTGCGCTCCTTCAGGAGCATGATGAAGATCAGGATGACGATCGTCAGCAGGAAGAGGCCCCAGGCGGCGCGCGAGAAGGACAGGAAGACGCCGAGCGCCAGGATCAGCAGCGCCAGGGCGCGGATGGGCGAGCTCATCAGGCTGCGCGTCAGCATGCCGTGCACGAGATAGAGCGACGGCGCGACGAGGAATGGACCGAAGACGTTCGGATCCTGGAAGGCGCCCTTGGCGCGGTCATAGAGCGTGAATACTTCCGAACCGGGAAAGGCATGGAAATAGCCGAGAATGCCGAGCGTCGAGGTGATGACGGCGGCAAAGACCCAGGCATTGAAGATCAGCACGAGGCGCTTGGCATTGTCCTCGATGATCGCCGCGTAGAAGACCGACGTCAGCGCCAGGAAGGTCGAGACCGCGATATACATCGGCCCGCCCGTCATGTCCTTCATCTGCGTCAAAGACAGCATGCCGCCGACATTGAAGGTGATGAGCAGAGCCAGCAGGATGCCGCTGTAGCGCGATATGCGAAGCCCGAGGATGAACCAGAGACCCGTCAGCACGGCCATCCAGAGCTCGTAGGGCGCCGGCTCGTTGATGACGAAGCCGGAAAGGAAGACGCCGAAGGCGACGAGCGCCGAGCCGATGATGCGCAGCGTCATGCGCTGCGGGTCGGCGACGCGCGGATATGTCGCCTCGATCGCGCTCAATAGGCGTTTTCCGTGTTGAGCAGCCGGATCGGCGTCAGGAACAGGATCTTCAGGTCGAACCAGAGCGACCAGTTCTCGATATAGTAGAGATCGTATGCCGTGCGGAACTTGATCTTGTCGTCATTGTCGATCTCGCCGCGCCAGCCGTTGATCTGCGCCCAGCCGGTGACGCCGGGCTTGACGCGGTGGCGCGCGAAGTAGCCCTCGACGACATCGCCGAACGCGCGGTCGTGGGTCTGGGCGAGAACGGCATGCGGGCGGGGGCCGACCAGGGATAGGTCGCCGCGCAGCACGTTGAAAAGCTGGGGCAGCTCGTCGATAGAGGATTTGCGGATGAAGCGGCCGACGGGGGTGACGCGCGGATCGCGCTTGGTCACCGCAGCCTTGGCGCTGGGGTCGCTCATGTTGGTGTACATCGAGCGGAACTTGAAGACGTTGATGACTTCGTTGTTGAAGCCGTGCCGCTTCTGCATGAAGAAGACCGGCCCCTTCGAGGTCAGCTTGATGGCAATAGCGGTTGCGATCATCACCGGCCAGAGCAGCAGCAGGGCGAGCGTCGCGAAGAACAGGTCGAAGCCGCGTTTGGCAACCGAATCCCAGTCCTGAATCGGCTTCTTGAAGATATCGAGCATCGGCACGGTGCCGACGTGCGAATAGGTGCGCGGACGGAAGCGCAGGCGGTTGGCATGGGCGGCGAGGCGGATGTCGACCGGCAGAACCCAGAGCTTTTTCAGCAGCTGCAGGATACGGCCCTCGGCGCTGAGCGGCAGGGCGATGATCAGCATGTCGATACGGGTCAAGCGCACGAATTCGACGAGTTCGGCCACCGTTCCAAGCTTCGGATAGCCGGCGACCATGATCGGCGAACGCTTCTCGCCGCGGTCGTCGAAGATGCCGCAGACGCGGATGTCGTTGTCGGGCTGCAGTTCCAGCAGGCGGATGAGGTCCTTGGCGGGATCGCCGCCGCCGACGATCACTGCGCGACGCTCCATGACGCCGTTTCGCGCCCAGTTGCGGATACCGTAGGCGACCAAGAAGCGGGTGCCGAGGAGAAACAGGCCGGCGACCGAGAACCAGGCGAGATGCAGCTGTGTCTTCGCCCAGGATATGTCGTTGAACAGCGCGAAGAACAGCTCCGTCAGCAGGAACGCCGCCGCCCAGGACAGGAAGATGCGCGGAAGCAGCCGCACGCGCGAACGAAGCGCCGGAATGGAATAGGTGTCGCTGATCTGCAGGCTGACGACCGCAAGTGCTGCGATAACGAAGGCGAGGGCGGCGCGCGAAGCGAAGCTCTCGTCGCCCGGCCAGATCAGGAAGGCAAACAGGCCGATCACGAATTGCGAGGCGAATTCGAAGAGACGGAACTGGCCGATGATGATCGACGGCGAATGCGTCCCGTCGCGGAACTGCTCGGCGATTTGCAGCGCATAGGGATTGAGCGTCCCATGCGTCTCCTTGTTTTCGCCGGCATTGCCACGCGACTCTATATCGGAAACCTGCTTGCGCAGCGCTTCGATGTCGAACTGTTCGCTTTTCTCAGCCTTGTTCATAGGGCTTCCGCCGCTTGTTGATAGCAAAGGCATATCAGCAAGCCCCTAAGAAAGGTTTACAATATCTTATAGATTTGCCGATTGCGGCGCTGGATCGATCAGCTCGTAATAGAGCTTCAGGACTTCCTTCGCCATGACCGGCGCCGAGAATACCGCCTTGACGGCTTCGGTCGGCGGCATGGTTTCGTGGCCCCATTCGGGCCTTGCTAGGGCTGCTGCCATCACCCGTGCCAGATCGCCGGAATCACCCGCCGTCACCAGGGCGGGACTGTCCTTGCCGAGCACCTCGGGAATGCCGCCGACGCGGCTGGCGATCACGGTCTTGCCGGCGCCGAGCGCTTCCAGAACGATGTAAGGCATCGCCTCCGCCCGTGAGGGCACGATGACCTTGTCGGACATCGTGAAGGCCTCCTGCACCCGCATTGCCGGCAGCATGCTGATGCGCTTGCCGAGCCCGCGCTCGACCATCATGTCACGATACTTGTCGCGATCCGGTCCGTCGCCGATCATCAGCGCGGAGAGCGGGCGTCCGGCAAGCCGCTCGGTCTTGGCGAACGCATCCACAAAAAGATCGGGACCCTTAAGGTCCCGAAGCATTCCGATATAGATGAAATGAACCGCATCGGATCGGGTGGGAATGACCTGGAAATCCCGTTCCCCGATGCCGTTATAGATCAGCCGTGTCTTGGTTTTCGGCCTGCCGACCTTTTTCGCATAGGTGTCGCGCTCGTATTCGCAAATGAAGACGAGCGCGTCGGTCAGATATTCCTGCAGCCGCTCCATCTTGAGCACGAATTGCCCGAGGAGCGAGGTGCGGGAATAATGCAGGCTTCCGCCATGCGCGGTATAGAGGCGGGCTACGCGATACCTGTTCACCCGCAGGGCTGAGCCAACGAGCCGCGCGAGCACACCGCCTTTGGCGCCGTGTCCGTGCAGCACATCAGGCCGCAAACTTTTGATGGTCTTGTATGTATCCCAGATGACCGGGATGTCGGAGATGCCAGGGGCGCGGCGGATTGGCACGCGCGTCAGCCCAAGCGAAAGATAGGGACGGATGTCGTCGAACAGCCGGTCCTCATGCTCGCCGCCGGTCGAGCTGTCGCAGAGGATGCCGATCTCGTGACCGGCCTTGCTGTGCTCTTCGACCAGATCGCGCACATGACGGAAGATTCCGCCGATCGGCGACCTGAAGCAGTGAATGATGCGGAGAGGCCGTTGTTCGTCTGCCATGTGAGATCAGAACAGCCGTTCGCGTACGTAGATCGTGTCGCCAGCGATGATGGCGGAGGAAATGTTGACGCGGCCGGTGATGACCTGGCCGTTGATCTTGCGCGTCACGTCGACGCTGCCCTGATTGGCGCGCGAGGTGAAGCCGCCGGCAACGGCAATGGCATTCTGCACCGTCAGGCCGGGAACATAGGCATACTGGCCGGGCTGGCCGACTTCGCCCATGACGAAGATCGAGCGATAGCGATCGACGTCGATGGTGACATCGGGATCGCGAAGATAACCCTGACGCAGCTTGCCAGCCAGCTGGCCGGAAAGCTGTTGCAGGGTGCGGCCACGGGCAGGGACCTGGCCGACAAGCGGGAATGCGATATAGCCGGCCTGATCGACAGTATAGCTGTTCGTCATGCTTGGCTGGTCGAAGACGGTGATGCGCAGGCGGTCGCCGCTATCCAGCGTATAGGGCTGGATCGTCGCCTGCTGGAAAGCCTTGGGCGCCGGCTTATAGGTGTTGCAGCCGCCCAGGACCGCAGTCATAGCGGCGAGGCCGAGGGCCAGGAACATCTTTGGCGTAGCGAGAGGCATCCGTGCAGGCTCACAGAAAACGAATTTGTCCTCGCCGTTATCGATCCGTTAGGGTTAATGGCTGGTAAAAATTCGCAGCTTTTTTTGTGTTTGACGAAGTCTGCGGCCTCTTACTTGCAAAAGACGCAATTAACGCTTGGGTTACTATAGTCGTTTACGCTTCGCGGCATCTTTGTTCTTGGAGTGCGAGTATGTCCGGCGTATCGGGAAATCAGGATGTCGACATCGATCTTGGCCAGCTTGTCCGTGCCGTATGGGAACGGCGGCTGAAGGTCGTTGCGATCACGCTGATCGGGGCAGGGGTGGCCTTTGCCGGCGCCAAGATGATCGCTCCGAAATATCGCGGCGAGACGCGCCTCCTGATCGAACAGCGTGCACCCGCTTTTGCCAGCACGCAGACATCCGATGGAACGGCCGGCCCGCTGCTCGACGAGCTGAACATTGCCAGCCAGGTGCAGCTGCTGCAGTCCGCCGACCTGATCACGAAGGTGATCAACAGCGAGAAGCTCTACGAGCTGCCTGAATTCGACGAGGCTGCCAACGGCTCGGCGCTGACGGATATCCTCGTTGCCCTGCATCTTAAGAAGAACCCCGCCGAAAACCCGCCGGAAGAGCGCGTAATCGATGCCTTCACCGAGCGCCTGCAGGTCTTCCAGGTGCCGGGTTCTCGCGTCATCGGCATCAGTTTCACCTCCAAGGATCCGAGGCTCGCCGCCCGCATCCCGAATGCGATGGCATCCGTCTATCTCGCCACCCAAAGCGGCGCCAAGCTCGCTTCGAACTCCGAAGCCACCCGCTGGCTGGAGCCGGAAATCGAGAGTTTGCGCCAGAAGGTCAACGATGCCGAGCAGAAGGTGGCCGAATACCGCGCCCAGCACGGCCTGCTGCCGACCAATGGCGGCAGCAACTTCCCGACGCAGCAGCTGAACGATATCTCCGCCGAACTGACCCGCGTGCGCGGCGAGAAGGCCAATGCCGAGGCCCGTGCCCAGGCCGTGCGCAACGCGCTGTCCTCCGGCGAGGCCTCCGATACGCTGCCCGACATCATGAATTCGCAGTCGATGCAGCGGCTGAAGGGCACCGAGTCCGGCCTGCAGTCGCAGATCTCAGATCTCGGCACCTCGCTGCTCAACAACCATCCGCGCCTGCGCAGCCTCCGCGCCCAGCTGGCCGATATCAAGACGCAGATCCGCGCCGAGACGCAGAAGATCCTCACCAGCATCGAAAACGAGGCCAAGGTCGCCGATCTACGCGCCACCGAACTCGAGCGCCAGTCTGGCACGCTGCAAGAGAACAGCGCCAAGGCCGGCGAAGACGAAGTCGGCCTCAACGCCCTGCAGCGCGAGGCCAATGCCCAGCGCCAGCTGCTCGAAACCTATCTGGTGCGCTATCGCGAAGCCGCATCCCGCGCCGACAGCAATTCCAGCCCGGCCGATGCCCGCGTCGTCTCCAAGGCGATCCAGCCGGTCGATCCCTATTTCCCGAAGGTCATCCCGATCGTCATCGTCGCAGCTTTCGCGACGCTGATCATCACCTCGATCGTCATCATGCTGGCCGAGCTTTTCAGCGGCCGTGCGCTTCGCCCGGTCGGCGTGGCGATGCCGGTTGCGCGTATCGAGGAAGAGGAAACGGTCATCATCGCCGCTCCTGCAAAGCCGAAGCGCGCCGTCGCCCCCAGCATGCTTTCTGCTCCGGCGGACGAGCCGGAAGCCGAAGAGGCTGCCGTGGTCGAGGCGGTCGAAGAGAACGAATTCTCGATCGGCTCGGTCGCCGACTATCTCACCGGCAGCCGTGCGCCGCTGGCAATCGCCATTTCACCGACCGGTGACGATGGCTCGGCAGCCACCGTTCTCCTTGCCCGCAGGCTTGCCGCCTCCGGCCAGCGCACCGTTCTCGTCGACATGACCGGTTCCGGCTATCCGACGGCCATGATGGCGGAAGACCTGGAAGCCGCCGGTGTTACCGACCTGCTCTGCGGCGAAGCCGCCTTCGGCGATACGATCCATGGCGACCGCTCATCCGATGCGCATCTCATCCCGCAGGGCACGAGCGATGTGCGCAAGGCGATGCGCGGCGCCGACCGCCTGTCGATGCTGCTCGATGCGCTGATGTCGGCCTATGACATCGTCGTCGTCGAGTGCGGCGCTGCCGATGTCGCCGGTGTCTCGCGGCTGACGCGCAGCAAGGATGTCGAGATCATCCTCTCGATGCCGGAAGTGCTGGAAGACGAGTTTGTGACGGCCATGACCGAATTCGAGAAGGCCGGTTACCAGCGCGTCGTGCTGATGTCGGGCGGCGAGCACGCCGAGCCGGACCTCACCCGCCACGCCGCCTGAGGCGATCAGATACCGATCCTGGCGCGCAGGCGCTGTGCCGCCTTGTAGAAGCCCGGCCGCGCCTTGATATAGGCCTTGCTGCGGGTGATGGCGCGATGCGCCGTCCCGGCAAGGCGCCCCTTCAGCGACAGCGGCAGCACCACGTCATGATGGTCTGTCTCGACCGGTGCCCAAGAGCGCTTGTAGGTCTGGTCGCCGAGGCCGAAATCGAAGAGCGCGACGCCCTTGCTCTGCAGACCCGAGATAATCTGCCAGTAGAGAAATTCGCCCGGGCTGGCATCGGGAACTAAATGCTCGTCGATTGCGCCGAACTGGCAGATCACGTGGTCACCCTTGCGCGAGATGCCCGAGACGGCGGCGATCTTGCCGTCAAACTCGCCCTTCAGCCGTAGCGCATGCATTTCCAGGCCATAATCGCTGCCGTCACGGATATCGATCAGACCATGCAGGAATGCCTTGGTTTCGGCATCGGCAAAGACGTCGGGCAGGCCGAGCGAACGAAAGCGTTCGGATTTCTGCCTGAAGAACACGTCGAGCAGCGCATGCTGTTCGGCGGGCGAGCCGCCGTCGATATAATCGAAGCCGCCGATCGCCTCGAACCGTTTCGACTGCACGCGGAACTTCTTGCGGCGGTTCTTGGCATTCAGCTGTTTCAGCGTCACCTCGAAGTTTTCGAGCAGCGGCAGTTGATAGGCATGGTTTTGGTTCTGCACCACCGGCAGCAGCTTCAGCGGGTTTTCCCGTCCGCGCCATTCCAGCGGAATGTTCTGCAGCAGGAGGAGATCGGCCTTGCCCTGCAGCGCCTCTTTCAGGGTCGCCGAGAAGCGGCCGGCATCGACCTTCCCAATGCCTTCGAGAAAAGCGGCAGAGAAGAGGCCGGTATTGATATTGCTGTGATCGGCGCCGATGAACCTGGCGATCCGCACGCCATGGCGGCTTTCGATCTCGATCGGCAGGATGAAGGCAACCTTGCCATGCGCGGCGCCCTTCAGCACGGCGAGCGGCCTGCCATGGGCGCGAACCCATGAGCGGCACCACTCATAGCCTTGATGCAGCGAGGCGAGGGGATCTTTCTCAAGTGCCCGCCAGTCGCCTTCGAGCGCCTCCAGTTCGGTGTGAACGGTGATGTCGAGATCGGCGATCGCCAGCTGGGCGCCGACCGATCTCAGCCGGGAAATACCGGCATCGGCCTTGCCTGCATCGTCAAGCGGCTGGTGGTCGGCATCGAGCTTCTGCGTCCGCACGGGAAATCTCCGGTCAAGATTGCGTGCCGGAAGATATAGCGGCCAAGGCCTAGAGAGGGCTTAAGGGCAAGGCAAGGAGGCGGTTTTCCGCAGATCAGGGTTATCTGCGTGTTAATGCCTATTGCTGCTTCGGGCCGGCCATCCACTTGATGATCAGCATTGCCGGCAGGATCCAGATGAGGCCGGTCAGCGCGAAATAGAGAAGATGACCCCACCAGGGAGCCTCGCCGAGCGTCGCCACGGCGATCGTGTTCGCGATCAGCGCATAGCCGAGCACGAGGATGATGATCAGGATCGTGCCGATGAATTTGCGCAGGCGAACGGGCATCAGTCTTGGCTTCCGGATTGCAGGACGGAACCAGCGCGACGGCATGCCGCAAAGGTTCGGGGCTTGTTTTGCATGAGCCGCTGGGGCAAATCAACTGCCGATAACAAGGAGCAATCATGGCCGTCGCAGATATCACCACCGAGCATGCAATCCGGGGCGAAGTCCGCAAGCAGGACCGCAACCGCCGCGCCATTCGCATCTGGCTGGGTTTCGTGCTGCTGGCGCTCTTCTGTCTGGTGCTCGTCGGCGGCGCGACGCGTCTGACGAATTCGGGGCTTTCGATCACCGAATGGAAGCCGATCCACGGCGTCATTCCGCCGCTGAACGCTGCCGAATGGGATGAGGAGTTCAAGCTCTACCAGCGCATTCCCGAGTTCCAGCAGTTAAACAGCGACATGACGGTCGAGGACTTCAAGGGCATCTTCTGGTGGGAATGGGCGCACCGCCTGATCGCCCGCGGCATCGGCGTCATCTTCGCGCTGCCGCTTCTCTATTTCTGGATCACCGGCAAGGTCGAGCGCCGCCTGCGCTGGCCGCTGGTTGGCATTCTGGCGCTTGGCGGTCTGCAGGGCTTCATCGGCTGGTGGATGGTCTCCTCGGGCCTTGCGGTGCGCACCGATGTCAGCCAGTACCGGCTGGCGACCCACCTCGTCATGGCCTGTCTGATCTTCGCCTCCTGCATGTGGATCATGCGCGGGCTCTCGCCGCATTCCAACGAAGCAGCGCCAACCTCGAGTTCCAAGACCTTGGCCGCCGTTATCGCCATCTTCGCGCTCTTCCAGATCTATCTCGGCGCGCTCGTCGCCGGTCTCGATGCCGGTTTCACCTACAATACCTGGCCGCTGATGGATGGTTCGGTCGTTCCCGGCGACCTGCTGATCCAGCAGCCGGCCTGGATCAATTTCTTCGAGAACCCGAAGACCGTGCAGTTCATCCACCGCATCGGCGCCTACACGCTCTTCGCGCTGACGCTGATCAACATGATCATCGCGCTGCGGGCCGCGCCGCAGACCACCCACGCCCGCCGCGCCGTCGTGCTCTTCGCTCTGGTGACGATCCAGGCCGCGATCGGTATCGCCACGCTGCTGATGCATGTGCCGTTGCACTGGGGCCTTCTGCATCAGGGCGGCGCACTCGTCGTCTTCGGTTTCGCCATCGCCAACTGGCGCGGCTATTACGGCGAATTCGCCCGCCAGACGGTCATTTCCGAGCGCAGCTGACGCACGGGCGCATTGTCCGACACTTCAAGCCGCGGTGCCCATGCGCCACGGCTTTTTGCTGCCGTGAGAAAAATATCGCGCCCCTGTCGGCAATGCTGTTTGCCGCCCGTCCTTGTGGCATGGTTCCACAACGGCTGCGGCCACGAAAAGAGGGTAGGACAATGGCAAAGACAATTGCAATTCTCGCAGGAAGACTGATCTTCGGCGCGATGTTCTTGATGGCGACGAGCTTCAAATTCATGGATATGGGCGCGACCGCGGGCTACATCGCCGCGGCAGGATTTCCGTTCCCGCTGTTCCTGGCCTGGGTCGCGGCCTTCTTCGAGGTCGGCCTCGCGATGGCATTCCTCACCGGCGCCTTCTTCAGCGAAGCGGCGCTTGCTGCCGGCGTCTACGTGATCTTCCTCGCCTTCGCCTTTCACGGCCCGAGCCGCTGGGAAGGCAATCAGGCCGAGTTCGGCTTCTTCGTCGATCACTTCACCTTCCTGGCGGGCCTGCTCTTCGCCTTCGCCCATGGCCCGGGCGAGAAGCTGAGCGTCAAGATGGGCCTGCTGCGCCAGCCCGCCTAGCGCAGGATGCCGTCGAGGACGGGCAGACCGAATATCGCGGAGGCTCCGATCAGGAGATAGCAGATCAGGCGGAAGGTGCTTTCCTTCGCCAGCCCGAAAAGCTTCGAGCCTCCGTAGAGCCCGATGGCGTAGGCCGGAAGGATGACGATCGTCAGCGCGAAGACCGCCTGAACGAAGAGGCCGCCGACATAATAGCTGATCGTGCTGAGGATGGTGGAGATCGAGAAGTAGAAGATGACATTGGCGCGCACGCGCTGAAAGTTGCTCTTGCCGCCGAGCCAGTAGGCAACCACCGGCGGCCCGCCAAGCTGGGCGGCACCGCTGAAGAGCCCGGCAAGCAGTCCGACGCCGGAACTCAGCGGCGCAGTAGGCTCGCCGTGATAGCGCCAGCCTGAAACCAGGAGTGCGAGCAGGCTGATCGCCACGGCGCAGATGATCCAGCGCAGCAGCAACGGGTCCATCAGCGTCAGCACCGCCGTTCCGGCGGGAACGCCGAGTGCCGCGCCCGCAATCATCACGAAGACCTCACGCCGGTTCGAATTGCGCCAGGCGTCCGGGATCATTCCGAGCGTCGCCAATCCATCGATGACCAGCAGCACCGGCGATATCAGCTTCGGCCCGACGATCGCGCCGCCAAGCGGAATGAAGATCAGCGCCGCTCCGAAACCGGAGAACCCGCGAGCAAGCCCGGCGACCAGCGCGAAGGCCATCAGGGCAGGGACGCCGTGATCGGGAAGCGCTGATACGAGCCAGGACGAGAAATTGTCGAAGGAGAGGGAGGCGGACATGATTGCCTGCGAGAAAGGGGCTGCCGGCGGCCGCAGGCATGCAGCCACCGGAAATCAGGCGTGACGCTCAGGCGCCGATCATCAGGTCCATGTTCTGGACGGCGGCACCCGAGGCACCCTTGCCGAGATTGTCATAGACGGCGACCAGCAGGGCCTGGGCATTCGCATCATTGGCGAAGACATGCAGGCGCATGCGGTTGGTGTCGTTGTAGATCTCGGGGTTGAGATCGGGCGTGCGTTCGGTGCTTTCGAACGGCGCGACTTCGACGACGCCCTTGATGCCGGCGAAATAGTCGGCGATCGCGGCATGGATTTCAGCGCCGGTCGGTACCTTCGGCAGGTGCGACAGCTGCAGCGGCACGGTGACGACCATGCCCTGCGCGAAATTGCCGACGACTGGCTGGAAGAACGGCACGCGGCCGAGCTTGGCATAGCGCTGCAGCTCAGGCAGATGCTTGTGCTTGAAGCCGAGGCCGTAGGGCATGTATTCAGGCGCGTCCTCGCCCTTCTCGACATAATCCTCGATCATCGTGCGGCCGCCGCCGCTATAGCCCGAGATGCCGTTGACGGTGACAGGGAAATCGGCAAGCAGCAGGCCGCCTTCGATCAGCGGACGCAGCGTCGCGATCGGGCCCTGCGGCCAGCAGCCCGGATTGGCGACGCGCTTGGCCGAGGCGATGACACCGGCCTGATCCTTGCTGAGTTCGGCAAAGCCATAGGCCCAGCCTTCGGCGACGCGATGCGCCGTCGAGGCGTCGATGACCTTCGTCGTGTCGTTCTTGATCAGGCTGACGCTTTCCTTGGCCGCATCGTCGGGCAGGCAGAGGATCGCGACATCGGCCTTGTTCAGAAGCTCGGCGCGAACCGCCTTGTCCTTGCGGCTTTCGGTCGGGATCGACAGCAGCTCGATATCGCGGCGGCCAGCCAGGCGCTCACGGATCTGCAGACCCGTCGTACCAGCTTCGCCATCGATGAATATCTTCGCTGCCATGATAATCCTGCGCTTTCAATAGGTTCCGGGTTCTTTCGGAATCACTTTGCCATGAAGTTGAATCAGTTTGATAACAGCCGTCACTTGGCGGCCGCGCGCCTTTCGGCGTGAAGGCCCAGCATATACATCGCGACCGTCGCCCCCGCAATGGCGGTGACGTCGGCGTGATCGTAGGGCGGGGATACCTCGACGACGTCGGCGCCCCTGATATCGAGCTGATGCAGCCGCTGCAGCACCGACAGGATCTTGGCACTCGAAGGGCCGCCGGCGACCGGCGTGCCGGTGCCCGGTGCGAAGGCCGGATCGAGGCAGTCGATATCGAAGGTCAGGTAGGCAGGCGCGCCCTTGGTATGCGAGATGATCGTCGAGGCGATCTCGCCCGCACTCATCTCCTCGACCTGATGGCCGTAAAGGATCTGGATGCCACAATCGTCAGGCGCATGGGTGCGGATGCCGATCTGGATCGAGCGATCCGGGTCAATGATCCCGTCACGCGCCGCGCGCGCGACGAAGGAGCCGTGGTCGATACGCCCGGCATCGTCGAGCCAGGTATCCTGATGGGCGTCGAACTGCACCAGCGCCAAGGGGCCATGCTTGGCGGCATGCGCCTTGAGGATCGGCCAGGTGATGTAATGGTCGCCGCCGAGGGTCAGCATGAAGGCGCCGCTGTCGAGGATCGCGGCCGCCTGGCGCTCGATCGCCGCGGGGGTCTCCTGGTGATTGCCGTAGTCGAGCAGGCAGTCGCCGTAATCGATCACCGCCATATCGGTGAAGAGATCGCGGTTGAACGGATATTGCGGATCATTGTCGAAGATCGCCGACGCGCGGCGGATCGCTTGCGGCCCGAACCGCGTTCCCGGACGGTTGGAAACGGCGGCATCGAAGGGCACGCCCCAGACGGCGACGTCGACGCCCCGGAGATCCTTGGTGAAACGGCGGCGCATGAAGGAGAGCGCGCCCGCAAAGGTCGGATCGCTGGCCGCCGAGGTCAGGCTTGTCGCCGTAAAGGCGTGGTCGATGGTCTTATTGGCCATGGATGTCTCCTTCATCAGGCGCAGTGAATTCATAGGCGCGTTCTACGCGCGCAATGCGAACCTTGTATTGCTTGTACCAGCGGTCGCGGCCGATGCGCTGGGCGGCGAGATGGCTTGCAACCTGCTTCCAGGCCTTCAGGCTTTCCTCGTCGGCCCAGTAGGAATTGGTGATTCCGAAACCGTCGGCGTCGCGGGCGCTCTCGGCGCCCAGACAGCCCGGCTGCTGCAGCGCAAGCTCGGCCATCCGGTCGGCCATGGCGCCATAACCGTGATCGCCCTCGGTTCGCGTCGAGGAAAAGGTCACGACGTAATAGGGCGGCTCAGGCGTTTGCGCGAAGGGTGAGGGCGGGCTGGACATGGCAATTCCTCTCGGCACACAGGCCTAGGCGAGGACGCTGCCGATTGCAAGCGGAGGCGGCGGGCGTGCCGCCGCCTCCGCGTCGTCTCTTACCTGAGGCGCCGGAGCGCAAGCAGCGTTGCCATAGCCGAGGTGGTGCAGAAGCCCGCAAGCGGCCATGCCGTATCGCCACTGAGCGCCAGCACGAAGCCCGTCCCGGCGCAGGCGACGATCAGGCTCTGGATGCAGAAATAGAGCGCCACCGCCGTTCCCGCCCTGTCGCCGAAATCAGCCAGCGCCCCGTTCGCCGTAACCGCTGTCGTCAGGACGATGCCAAGCGAGATGATCCACATCGGAAGGATGAAGCTGACGAAGGACGGCGCGAGAAGGAGTTCGCCGAAGCCCAGCAGCACTGCGCCGATAATGAGCAGGACCATTCCCCGCGCCAGGCTTCCCGCCGTTCCCCAGCGCTTGACGAAGCGCCCCGCAAAACGGGCGCCAACGATCATCACCATCGCCGACGTCGCAAACGAAAGGCTGAAAGCTATCTGCGAGAGACCGGCTCCTTCGATCAGCACGCGTGGCGCAGTGGAGAAGAACACGAAGAACGTCCCCATCGCCGAACTGAAGCCGATCGTATAGGTCCAGAAGGCGCCGCTTTTGAGGATCGTGCCGATATCGATTGCCGCACTCTCAGCCGTTTCCGGCCGCGTCTCGTGCCATCTCGCGAGAGCCGCAATCATCGCCGTCAGCATCAGCGCGCCAAGCAGGATGAAGATTGCCCGCCATCCGAGATGACCGGCAATTAGTGCACCGGCAATCGGCCCGAGAGCCGGGACGAAGGAGAGGATGGCGCCGAGCAGACTGTAGATGACGGCGCCTTCCGGCCGTGCGGCGTAGACGTCCCGCACCGTGGCGAATGTCGCGACCAGCGCCGCCGAGGCCCCCGCCGCCTGCAGTAGCCTGAAGGTGATGAACAGCGGCGCGGAGGAGGTGGCCGCCAGCATCAGCGACGAACCGGCAAAGAGCAGCGCGCCGCCGAGCAGCACAGGCCGCCTGCCGATACGGTCCGAGAGCGGGCCGAAGAGCAGCTGTCCGGCGCCGAGCATCAGCATGTAGAGGCTGAGCGTCAGCTGGATGACGGTCGGCGATGTACCGAGCGCCGCCGGCATCTCGGGCACGACGGGCAGATAGATATCCATGGCAAGCGAAGCCAGGATATCGAAGGGCGCAAGCAGAAGCAGCGCCATGGGGAGGGGGTAGGTCCAGTCTCTGTTTCGAAAAGGCATGTGTCTTCATCCGTTCGAACGTTCATTCGACGGCGATCTGCCTTCTCATCGGTCTGGATTGACGGGACAGACGCCGCAACAACATCAAAGGTCGTTGCGGCCTATCTGTCTGCGGACGGGGTGGCTCCCATGTCAGGTCCTGTCTTGTCCGGTTGAAAACCTGATCCCGGTTTAACAGCCGGTACCGCGCGGGGCAAGCCAGGGCGCCGAATGCCGCGTTGACTTCAGCGATTGCTTCCGTGAAGTTTGCTCGAAACAGACAAGGAGGCGCCCATGGGCATGTTCGATCACGTATCGATTGGGGTGAAGGATCTGGAGCGCTCGCGCCGCTTCTACGACGCGCTGCTGGCGCCGCTCGGTTATGAGCGGCTGTCGAATTTCGACGGGACGGTCGGTTACGGTGCCGATGGCCCGGCCTTCTGGGTGAGCCAGGTCGAGCGCCCGGTCCCTGCCGACCGCGGGTCGGGACTGCACTTCTGCTTCACGGCACCGGACGAAGAATCCGTCAACGCCTTCCATGCCGCCGGTATCGCCAATGGCGGCGAAGACAATGGCCCTCCGGGCATCCGCCCCGATTACGGCCAGTTCTACTACGCAGCCTTCATCATCGATCCCGATGGCTACCGTCTCGAGGCCTTCTTTCACAAGGAGGAATAGGGCCAATAAGAAAAGGCCGGGTTTGCACCCGGCCTTTCCAAAAAGCATATCCAGAAAGCGATTAGCGCTTCGAGAACTGGAACGAACGGCGGGCCTTGGCCTTGCCGTACTTCTTACGCTCGACGACGCGGCTGTCGCGGGTCAGGAAGCCACCCTTCTTCAGGACCGAGCGCAGGCCCGGCTCGAAGTAGGTGAGGGCCTTCGAGAGACCGTGACGAACGGCACCGGCCTGGCCGGAAAGACCGCCGCCTGCAACCGTTGCGATGATGTCGAACTGGCCGTCGCGGGCAGCAGCGAAGATCGGCTGACGCAGGATCATCTGCAGAACCGGACGTGCAAAGTATTCGGTGAATTCCTTGCCGTTGACGATGATCTTGCCGGAGCCGGCCTTGACCCATACGCGGGCGACGGCGTTCTTGCGCTTGCCGGTCGCGTAGGAACGGCCAAGCGAGTCGACCTTACGGACATGAACCGGAGCAGCTGCTTCGGAAGACGTGCCGAGATCCTTCAGGGAGGAGAGGTCAGCCATTCTTAGGCGCTCCTTACATTCTTTTTGTTCAGCGAGGCGACGTCGAGAGCGACGGGCTGCTGTGCTTCGTGAGGATGGTTGGAACCAGCGTAAACGCGGAGGTTCTTCATCTGGCGGCGACCGAGCGGGCCGCGCGGAACCATGCGCTCAACAGCCTTCTCGAGAACGCGCTCCGGGAAGCGGCCTTCGATGATCTGGCGAGCAGTACGTTCCTTGATACCGCCGGCATAGCCGGTGTGCCAGTAGTAAACCTTGTCGGAATACTTCTTGCCGGTGAAGACGACCTTGTCGGCATTGATGACGATGACGTTGTCGCCGTCGTCAACGTGAGGCGTGAAGGTTGCCTTGTGCTTGCCGCGCAGACGCATAGCGATAACGGAAGCGAGACGGCCAACGACGAGCCCTTCGGCGTCGATGATGACCCACTTCTTCTCCACCTCTGCAGGCTTCTGGGAGAAAGTTGCCATAGTAGTTACTCTCTTTTGGATCCCTTGTGCCCGAAGGCGAAGGGCGTTTCTTGTTGCTTGGTTTGGTGGTCCTGGGACGCACCAAAAAGAAAGCAGCCCGTAAAGGCTGCGTTTCTGGCGGTGTGTATAGAGCCAACTCTCTCTGTGGTCAATATCACGAAACTGGCCGTTCGAAAAAATATTACAGCAAAATCAAAAGGATAGATATACGGTATTATGATACCTCACATTTATCGCGGCGGAATCGAGTAGGTGGCGGTGGCATGTGCGATCAATTCGTTCTCATCGCGCTGAAAGATCGAGGCGTCGATGACTGCCAGACGCTTGCCGAGCTTGAGGATCCGGCAGGTGCAGAAGGTCGGCTCCGGCTTCGGCAATCTGAGGAAATTGATGGTGAGATTCGTCGTGACCGCCAGCGCCACCGGGCCGATATGCGAGAGCACGGCGACATAGGCGGTGACATCGGCGAGTGTGAACAGCGCCGGGCCGGAAACGGTGCCGCCCGGCCGCAGATGCCGTTCGGACGGATCGAGGCGCATCGAGGCCTTGCCGGGCGCGATGCCGATTACCTTGAGCACGCGTCCATCGGTGTGGATCTGCGGGAAATCCGTCTCCAGAAAACGGTGGACCTCGTCGATCGTCATGACCGGTTGCATCTGTTCACCTCGAAATTGCCGGCTGGCTGTGGCAGAACATCTAGCACGAAAGACAGATGCAGGGAGTTAGACCAATGGCCGAAGTCGTTTCCTTCCGGAAAGATCCGGACAAGGCGGGCGAGGGGGCGCTGGTGCTGCGCCAGCTGAATGACGGGCTTCTCAGGCTGACGCTGAACAATCCGCCGGCAAACGCGCTGTCGATCGCCGTCATGGAAACGCTGATGGGCGAATTGCAGGCTGCGGGTGAAGACGCCGCCGTGCGCGTGGTCATCATCGCCTCGACCGGCAACGTCTTCTGCGCCGGGCACGACCTGAAGGAACTGACCGCGCATCGCGCCGATGCCGACGATGGCGTCGCCTTCTTCGAGGAGAGCTTTGCGCTGGCGGCCGACCTGATGCTGGAAATCGCCCGTCTGCCGAAACCGGTGATCGCCGAGATCGACGGCCTGGCGACGGCAGCAGGCTGCCAGCTGGTTTCCTCCTGTGACCTGGCGATCTGCACCGACACCGCGACCTTCTGCACGCCCGGCGTCAATATCGGCCTCTTCTGCTCGACGCCGATGGTCGCCATATCGCGCGCCGCGCATCGCAAGCAGGCCATGGAAATGCTCCTGACCGGCGAGACCATCGACGCCTCGACCGCTAAGGATTTCGGCCTCGTCAACCGCATCGTCCCGAAGCAGTACCTGACGCAGGTGGTGACGAAATACGCCTCCGTCATCGCCTCGAAATCACCGGAAGCCATCCGCATCGGCAAGGAAGCCTTCTACCGCCAGCTCGAAATGCCAATCGAGGAAGCCTACAGCTTCGCCGCCAAAACCATGGTCGACAGCATGCTGACGGCCGATGCGGAAGAGGGGATTGGGGCATTCCTCGACAAGCGCATGCCGGTCTGGCCGGAGGAGTGATGCTCGACATACTACGCGTCACGTAGTATGTTTGGCGAATGATCCGGAGCGTAGCGACAAGCGCGACTGAGCAATTCCTGAAAACCGGGAAGTCGAAGTTTTCCGGCCTCGACGTCGTTAAGGCAAAGCAGCGCGTGGTCATGCTGCATAACGCAAAATCTCTCGACGATCTGAACCCGCTGAAATCGGTCGGCCTTCACAAGTTGTCGGGCGATCGCAAAGGCCAGTGGGCTATGATTGTCAACGGGCCGTGGCGCTTGTGTTTCCGGTTCGAAGATGGCCACGCCTGGGATGTGGAAATTGTCGATTATCATTGAGGACGAACATGTTTGAGGTTCACCCGGGAAGCATTCTCAAGGAAGAGCTTGAGGCCCGCAATATGAGCGGCAACGCGCTTGCTCTGGCGCTACGCATCAATTCGGGCCGGGTATCCGAGATCTTGAATGAGCGCCGCGCAATCAGCCCCGACACGGCGCTGCGGTTGGGGCGCTATTTCGGCAATGATCCGCAGTTTTGGCTGAGCCTGCAGTCGGCCTTCGATCTTGCCGTTGCGGAGCGGGAGAATGGCGACAAGATTTCTCGCGAGGTCATTCCCGCGCAGTCTGCCGCCTGAGGTTAGCCAAGCTTCAGGATCAACCCGCCGGCGGCGATGATGATGCCGGCGAGGTAGCGCCAGGGGCTGGCGCGCTCCTTCAGCACCAGAACCGAGATGATCAGCGCGAACAGGATCGAGGTTTCGCGCAATGCGGCGACGGTCGCGACCGGCGCCTTGGTCATCGCCCAGAGGGCAAAGCCGTAGGAGGCGATCGAGCCTGCGCCGCCGATCAGACCTCGCCACCAGTGCACCCGGACATGGATGGCGACGACACGGGCGCCGCGGCGCGAGATCGCCCAGGCAAACAGTAGCACCGGCGGCAGCAGCGACATCCAAAGCGTATAGGATATGGCATTGCCGGAAAGCCGGGCGCCGATGCCGTCGACATAGGTATAGGTAGCGATGACGCAGGCATTGATCAGCGCCAGCATGATCGCGTGCCGGCTGCCGTGCCGAGCCTCGAAGGCTAGCGTCAGAATGCCGGCGCAGATCGTCATCGTGCCGATCAAGGCGCCACCGGTCAACGTTTCCCCGAGCACGAAGCTGCTGGTGGCAGCGATAAGAAGCGGCGCGCAGCCGCGCATCAGCGGATAGACGAGGCCGATATCACCGGCGCGGTAGGCACCGGCCACCAACTGGAAATAGGCAAATTGCAGGATCGCCGAACAGCCGATGAACGGCCATGCCGCCGCATTGGGCAGCGGCAGGAAGGCGAGGAAGGGAAGGGCCGAGACCGCACCGCCCGCCGACACCAGTGCCGCATCCAGCGACTTGTCGACGCCGGCCTTGATGATGGCGTTCCATGTCGCATGGAGAAGGGCGCCGAAGAGAACCAGAAGAATGACGTCGAGGGGCACGATCGAGACCGGAAGCGGTGGGGCGAGACTGCTGCAGCGGTATGAGCCGGGCCTTGGGAAAAAGCAATGCGCCTGTCACATTTTGCAACCACACGGCGCGTTTATCGCTGCTTTTTTCGGCATAGAGGCGCAGAGCCCCGCTTTAGGTGGACCCGTTTCGCGAGTGCTCCTCATGCGTTCATTCCAAGTTTCTAAACTCAACTGTGAGGTGTTTCTAATATAAGCGTGAACGAAGTTGGCTTAAAGATGAAACGGAAGTGGAACATCGACGGATAACGCTGGCCGCGATTCGGTTATCCTTCTGAAATATAGAGATTATTCTATTATTCTGGCACCGTGAAAATTGTGCTCCCATAGGCTGCATTTCTGCGTATGCGTCGCGCAAATACGCGAAACGCAGCCCTTCTCGGCTCGGCATGAGAGCGGTTTCTCACACGTGCCGATACGTCACAATGAATTGTTGGGCACCAGGAAATTCCCGTCAAGATTGTCTATGCTCTGGCAGTTCAGCACCGGGCAGGAGCGGTCGTCGCGTGTCGGGATGTTCTTCCATTCGGCATATTGATTGGCGTCACAATAGCGGCTGTTGCGCACGAAGCGATCGTAGAGCGGCAGGCCGCGCGGCGAGGTCCAGCGAAAGATCACCGCACCCTGATTATGCACGGCCGCGCGCGCACTGTCGCAACTCATCGACAGCGGATTCAAACGGGAGATCGCGAAAGATGGAGATGCCGCCAGAACGATGGCGAGCGTGAGCGCAAGTTTTTTCATGGGCCATTCCTCCTTTGGAACCCTGTGGCTATATATACGCTCCAAATAACCGCAGGTTTCAACTGAGTGGAAAAATGCCGAGGGGGACCGGCCGATGGATCACGATCACTACAGCGACGGCTATATTGCCGACATTCTGAATTCGGTCAGGACGATTGCGCTGACCGGCGCCTCGCCGAACCCGGCGCGACCGAGCAACGGCGTGATGGGCTATCTGCTGTCGCGCGGCTACGAGGTGATCCCGGTCAATCCGGGGCAGGCGGGCAAACAGATCCACGGCCAGCTGGTTTATGCCAGGCTGGAGGATATCCCCGTTCCCGTCGACATGATCGACGTCTTCCGCGCCTCGGAGTATCTGCAGGAGGTCGTCACGGAAACGCTGGCGCTCGCAGTTCGTCCGCGGGTGATCTGGGCGCAGCTCGGCGTGCGCGATGACGATGCGGCGCGGCGCGCCGAAGCGGGTGGCATCAAGGTGATCATGGACCGCTGCCCGGCAATCGAAATTCCACGGCTTGCGGGATAGCGAACGGATTTTCCACCTTTCCTCCGTTGGTTGAAACGGCAGGCGATTAACATTTGCTGCGCCTTGGCTATGCTGCGCTCATCGACAACGATGGGAGGACCTCATGGCAAGCAATAATCCTGGCTTCAACACACTGGCAATCCATGCGGGCGCCCAGCCCGATCCAGCGACCGGCGCGCGCGCCACGCCGATCTACCAGACGACGGCTTACGTCTTCAACGATGCGGACCATGCTGCGTCGCTCTTCGGCCTGCAGGCCTTCGGCAATATCTACACCCGCATCATGAACCCGACGCAGGCGGTGCTCGAAGAGCGCGTCGCCGCGCTTGAAGGCGGTACCGCCGCGCTCGCGGTCGCCTCCGGCCATGCGGCGCAGATGATCGTCTTCCACACCATCATGCGCCCGGGCGACAATTTCGTCTCCGCCAAGCGGCTCTACGGCGGCTCGATCAACCAGTTCGGCCACGCCTTTGATAATTTCGGCTGGCAGGTGCGCTGGGGCGATGTCGCCGATCCCAAGAGCTTCGAGAGCCAGATCGACGACAAGACCCGGGCAATCTTCCTCGAAAGTCTCGCCAATCCCGGCGGCACCTTCGTCGATATCGCCGCGATCGCGGAAGTCGCCCACAGGCACGGCCTGCCGCTGATCGTCGACAACACGATGGCATCGCCTTACCTGATCCGCCCGATCGAGCATGGCGCCGACATCGTCATCCATTCGCTGACGAAGTTTCTCGGTGGCCACGGCAATTCGATGGGCGGCATCATCGTCGATGGCGGCACCTTCGACTGGTCGAAATCCGGCAATTACCCGATGCTGTCGAGCCCGCGCCCGGAATACAACGGCGTCGTGCTGCACTCGACCTTCGGCAACTTCGCCTTCGCGATCGCCTGCCGCGTTCTCGGCTTGCGCGACCTCGGCCCGGCGATTTCGCCCTTCAACGCCTTCCTGATCCTGACCGGCATCGAGACGCTGCCGCTGCGCATGCAGCGCCACAGCGAAAACGCCCTCGCTGTCGCCAAATGGCTGAAGGCGCACAGCAAGGTCGCCTGGGTCAATTATGCGGGCCTTGAGGACGACCCGAACCACGCGCTGCAGCAGCGCTATTCGCCGAAAGGCGCCGGCTCGGTCTTCACCTTCGGCATTAAGGGCGGCTATGAGGCGGGCAAGACCTTCGTCGAAGGCCTCGAGCTCTTCTCGCATCTCGCCAATATCGGCGACACCCGCTCGCTGGTCATCCACCCGGCCTCCACGACCCACCGGCAGCTGACCGACGAGCAGCGCATCGCCGCCGGCGCCGGCCCCGACGTCGTGCGCCTGTCGATCGGTATCGAGGACGTCAAGGACATCATCGCCGACCTCGAGCAGTCACTGGCGAAGATCTGAGAGAACGCCCGCGCCGCTATCTAGACGGGCAGATGCCGGTCATGCAGATCGCGTCGCGGCTGTCGATCACCATGTCGAGCGTCCGCATCATGTCGGCCGCCATCAGCAGCGCCCGTGCGAGATCGCCGGGCAGCTGCCTTGTCGCCGATGTCGCGATCTTCAGGAGATCGAAGATGGCGTCGTGATGGCTGTTGGACGGAATGCCGACAAGCTCGCGCATCGTGCGGATTTCGGTGACGGACCGGAGGATCAGACGGTGCGCCTCATCCGGTCCAAGCGTCTGGAGCTGATGGGCGGCCTTCGTCACCTCCGAGATGAACTCGTTCGTCTCGGACATGATGTGCCTCATGAAATTTGTCTTGCGGCATGCGGCGGGTGGTTTCGCCCGCCGCATGCCTTCGCCCCCTAGTGGCGTGTGATGACCACTTCGAGATAGTCGCTCGGCACCACGATCGTGCCGTCCTCTGCGCGGTTGAAGCGGGCCATCAGATCGGTCAATTCGCCGGCAAGTGCCGTCTGGCCTGCCGTGTCCAGCGCGCCGAAGGCCTTGAGAACCGGGCCGTAGAACGTCCGGAAGGTCTCCAGCCAGTGAGCCGGCGACTTGTAGCGGAACACGAACTGGCGCGGCGTCGCGGCAATCGAGCCAACATGTGCGGGAAACAGCTCCTCGAGCCTGGCACGCGTGCCCCAGAGGGCAGGCGAGCGGGCGCCGGCCGGTGGCGGCACATGCTTGCCGATCGTCTTGAACAGCTGGCCGATGAAACCGTCAGGCGTCCAGTTCGACAGCCCGATCGACCCGCCGCGCTTGCAGACGCGCATGAGCTCGGCAGCGGCGCGCTCTTGGTCGGGTGTGAACATCACGCCGAAGATCGACATGACGTAATCGAAGCTCTGATCCTTGAACGGCAGGTTCTCCGCATCGGCCTCCATGAATTCCATCGCCAGCCGGTCGGCATTGGCCCGCTCCATCGCCTTGTCGAGAAGGGCGGGGACATAATCGGTGGCGGTCACCTCGCACCAGCGGCGGGCAGCGGCGAGCGCGCCGTTGCCATTGCCGGCCGCCACATCGAGAACCTTCGAGCCGGCCCGCAGATCGAGTGCCTCGCAGAGGCTTTCGCCGACGATCTGCAGCGTCGTTCCGACGACGGCGTAGTCGCCAGAGGACCATGCGCCCTGCTGGCGGGCCTTGAGTGCTGCGAGATCGGTTGCGGGTTGAGCGGGCATGCCGGCAAGGGCCGCAGAAGTAGACATTTTGACCTCCCTGGGTCACATTGGTTGAGCGTGAAAGAACGGCCGCCCGGTGAAAGGGGCCGGCCGTGTCGAACGGCTCTGGTATAGGCGCAGGCCATGGGGGGCGCCGTGTCATCTGGCGTGGAAACGACCGTGGAAACGACGGACCAGCAGCGGCCGCCGCTCGAAATCTGCCTCCTCGGGCCGATGACCATTCGCCGCGAGGGCGCGGAACTGAAGCTGCCGGGATCGCGCAAGGTGCGGGCGCTGCTCGCCTATCTGATCCTGTCTCCCTATCCGCAGGGCAGGGCGCAGCTCTCCGATCTCCTCTGGGACGTGGCCGACGATCCGCGTGGCGAATTGCGCTGGTGCCTCAGCCGGATCCGTTCGCTGATCGGCGAGCGCATCATCGCCCATGGCGATACAGTCGCGCTCGATCTTACCGATTGCGCTATCGATGCCGTCGAGGCCGCCGCCGCGTGCCGGGAGGGATTGGACGGCCTGCCGCTGGAGCGGTTGCGCCAGCTCGCAGACCGGTCGTCTGGCGAGTTTCTCGATGGCCTCGTCATCGAGCGCCATCCGGCCTTCGAGACATGGCTGGTGTCGCAACGCCGCCGCTTCCGTGAAATCCAGGGGGAGATTCTCGCCGGCCTCGCCGGGCGGCTTGATGGCAACGAGCGGCTTCCCTATCTCGACCGCTGGATCGAGATCGCACCCTTCGATCTGCAGCCGCATCAGCTGTTGCTGGAAGTGCTCGCCTCGGAGGGCCGGGTCCGCGAAGCCGAGGAACATCTGAAGGCTGCCACGCGATCCTTCGCAGCCGAAGGTCTAGACGCGGGTTCGCTGCGCCGGAATTGGGAGGGTGCCCGAAGTGCCAGGACTTCTGCGGCCACGGCCGCGGAACCGCGAGCGCCGGAGCCCCCCAAAAGCGGAGCCCGCCGCGCGTCGATTGCCGTCATGCCCTTCAACGACATGTCAGCCCTGGCGATTCCCGGCGGTACCGCGGATGCGCTGGTCTATGACATCATCACCCGGCTCTCGAAGCTGAGGACGCTGAGGGTGATCGCCCAAGGCACGATGTTCGCGCTCAGGGAGCGACAACACTCGCCCGGCGAAATCGCCGCTGCTCTCGATGTCGATTATGTCGTCAACGGCACCTTCGAGCGCATCGCAACCCGCCTCATCGTGCGTCTGGAGCTGACGGAAGCGCGGACCAACATGATCGTCTGGGCCGATAGCCTCGATCGGAATGCGGCGGAAACGCTGAGCCTGCTCGAGGAGATCGGCACCCGTGTCGTTGCTTCGATCGAGCGCGAGGTCGAGACTCTGGAGCGCAACCGCGCCATCCTGAAGCCGCCCAGTTCGCTCGATGCGTGGGAAGCGCATCACCGCGGTCTGTGGCATATGTTCCGCTTCACCAAGACCGATAACGATCAGGCAAGGCATTTCTTCGAAAGGGCGATCAGCCTCGATCCGACATTCGCGCGCGCCTATGCCGGGCTTTCCTTCACCCATTTCCAGAGCGCCTTCCAGCACTGGGCGGATCGCGACGCGGAAACCGAGCTCGCCTATCGCGCCGCCAACCAGGGGCTGATGGCCGATGACCGCGATCCGGCCGCCCATCTCGCGATCGGCCGGGCGCATTTCCTGCGCAAGCAGCATGATCAGGCGGTCGCCGAGCTGCAGCAGGCGGTCGATCTCAGCCCGAGTTTCGCGATCGCGCATTATTCGCTCGCCTTCGTGCAGTGTCAGTCCGGCGATCCGCTATCGGCGCTCGCGGCGGCCGAACAGTCGCAGTCGCTCAGCCCCTTCGATCCGATGCTGTTCGGGATATTGGCAAGCCGGGCGATTGCGCTCGTGCGCCTCGGCCGTTTCGACGAGGCCGCCGATTGGGCGGCGAGGGCGGCCGCCCGTCCGAATGCTCATGTCCATATCATGGCGATCGCGGCGCTATGCCTTGCAATCGCTGGACGGCTCGACGAGGGGCGGGCCCATGTCGCTGCGCTGAACCAGCGATATCCCGGTTACCGCATGGCCGATTTCTTCATCGCCTTCCACCTTGCCCCCGCCGACCAGGCGCCCTTCCGCGACGGAGCAAGGCGCGTCGGGCTGGAATAGCGCCGCCCTTGGCCGCTGGATGCAAAGCCTCTAAGCTTGCGGCCGCAATCCATTTCGCGAGTCGCCGGGCAGCGTTCCGTCCATCTGTCGCAGCCATTGCCAGTGTCAGGGCCGCCGGCGCCTCGCTCCTTACAACGCCTGCCAGGAGGCCAAATGCCGACCCAGTTCGTTTTCGATATCGATGCCGTCGAACCGGAAGCCGGCGCTCCCGATGAGGATCGCATCCTCTCCGGCGATCCTCAGTTCCGCACCTGGAATTTCGAGGAGGCCGAAGGCGGCCTCTATGCCGGCATCTGGGAAGCGACGCCCGGCAAATGGCGGATTTCCTACGACGAATGGGAATATTTCAACGTCCTCTCCGGCCACTCGATCGTCACCGAAGACGGCGGTGCACCTGTTCACCTCAAGGCCGGCGACCGCATGATCCTCAGACCCGGCTTCAAGGGAACCTGGGAAGTCGTTGAAACGACTCGCAAGGACTATGTGATCCGGCTCTAGCGGGCGGGACCCCGGCGTCTGAAATTCTCGGCAAACTCCGCCGAGGCAATCTGGTTCAATGTGTCGCGCAGTTCCGCCGCAGCGTCGCCACCGAAGACGTTTTCGAAGCGGTCGCGGGCTTCGGCCCAGAGGAGGCTGGCTTCCTTCCATTTGGCGACGCCGGCGGGCGTCAGCGCGGCGCGTTTGACGCGCTTGTCCTTTACATCCGGCTCGAGCGTCACCAGCCCGTCCCTGATCAGCGGTTTCAATGTGTGGCCGAGCGCCGAAAGGTCCATGACAAGCCCGTCAGCGAGGGATTTCAGCGAGGGTCTGTCGTTCATGTGGATCTGCGTCAGCAAGCCGAATTGCGTGCCTCTCAGCCCGCTCGGCGCGAACACTTCTTCGTAGAGCTGGCCGAGCTGCCGCGTTGCGCGGCGAAGCGCGCTGTTGCTGCAAACTGTCCAGCTTTCGTAAACCGGTACTTTCTCATCCATCGTCGATCTCCTGATCCCATCTCCCTGCATTGGAGGCAGCGGTCAATCGCCTTTGATTATTTTCTGTCGCTCGCTCTTGCGCCGGATCGGATCGATCTCAATATAGTGGCATATACCACTAATTGCCAACGCATCGAAAAAGGATTGAACGATGTCACGCTTGTCTCCTGGTACTGCCCTCATCACCGGCGCCTCCTCGGGTATCGGTGCCACCTACGCCGATCGGCTGGCCAAGCGCGGCTATGACCTGTTGCTGGTCGCGCGCGACGCGGCTCGCCTGAACGCCCTAGCAGACAAGCTTTCAGCCGCCCATGGCATCAAGGCCGAGGTGTTTCAGGCCGACCTGACCAATCGCGACGAGGTGCGCAAGGTCGAAAAGCGGCTGCGGGAAGACGAGGCGATCACGCTTCTCGTCAACAATGCCGGCATCGGCTCCAAGACCACGATGCTCGAAGACGATATCGACTATCTCGAGACGATGATCGAAGTGAATGTCGTCGCCGTCAACCGCCTCGGCGTCGCGGCCGCCCAGACCTTTGCAAAGCGGGGCAGGGGCAGCATCATCAACATCGCCTCGGTCGTGGCCTTCCTCGCTGAACGCTTCCACGGCACCTACAATGCCACCAAGGCTTTCGTTCTCAACCTGACGCAGTCGATCCATGCCGAGGCGGGTCCGAAGGGCGTCAAGGTTCAGGCCGTCCTTCCGGGATTGACCCGCACCGAGATCTTCGAGCGTGCCGGCGGCTCCATCGACCAGCTGCCGCCGTCGATGGTGATGGATGTCACCGATCTCGTCGATGCCGCGCTCGCCGGTTTCGATCAGGGCGAAGTCGTCACAATTCCGTCGCTGCCGGACCCAGCCGATTTTGACGCCTTCACCACCGCCCGCCACGCGCTCGGTCCGAACCTTTCGCATAACAAGCCGGCGAGCCGCTACGGCATCGCCTGATCCGTGCGTTTCGGTGTCGAGCTGCGTCAAACCAACGCAGCTCGACATTAACATTTTGTAATGTTTCCAGAGCCTTACAGGTTAAATCCTTGATTTAGTGGATGAACACTTCTGCACGCATCTCGCGTCCACGAGCAGTGACTCCGAACTGTCGCGGAATTGTCATCAAACTGTAATGAGCAGCGCCTAGCCCGCCTTTGCGACGGGAAATTTCAGCGCCCCTGACAATGGACACCCCCTCCATGGCGCCGGTCTCGTCGATTGTTCGTTCCATCAGGGAAGAGACCATATGCTCACCAAGACACTTCTTTCGGCCTGCCTCGGCGCCGGCCTGGTTGCTGCGCTCGCAGTCTCCGCTTCCGCCGCCGACATCACCGGCGCCGGCTCGACCTTCGTCTATCCGGTTCTGTCCAAGTGGTCCGCCGACTACAACAAGCAGACCGGCGACAAGCTGAACTACCAGTCGATCGGCTCGGGTGGCGGTATCGCCCAGATCAAGGCTGCAACGGTCGATTTCGGCGCTTCCGACGCTCCGATGAAGCCTGAAGACCTCTCGGCCGGCGGCTTCGGCCAGTTCCCGGTCGTCGTCGGCGGCATCGTGCCCGTTATCAACGTCAAGGGCATCAAGTCCGGCGAACTCAAGCTCTCGGGCAAGGTTCTCGCCGACATTTACCTTGGCAACGTCACCAAGTGGAACGACAAGGCGATCGCCGACCTGAACCCGGGCCTCAAGCTGCCCGACAGCCAGATCGCCGTCGTTCACCGCTCGGACGGCTCGGGCACTTCGTTCAACTGGACGAACTTCTTCTCCAAGGTCAATCCGGACTGGAAGTCCAAGGTCGGTGAAGGCACCGCCGTCAACTGGCCTGTTGGTATCGGCGGCAAGGGCAATGAAGGCGTTGCTGCCTACGTCACCCGCGTCAAGGATTCGATCGGTTACGTCGAATATGCCTACGCCCTGCAGAACAAGCTGCCCTACGTTCTCGTGCAGAACGCATCCGGTCAGTATCCGAAGCCGAATGCAGACAGCTTCTCGGCTGCTGCAGCCAGCGCCGAATGGGGCAAGGCTCAGGACTTCTACCTGATCATGACCAACGCTCCGGGCGAAAAGGCCTGGCCGATCACCGCGACCACCTGGGCAATCATGTACAAGGAGCCGAAGGACGCCGAGCGCTCCAAGGCTGCTTTCGCCTTCTTCAAGTGGGCGCTGGAAAAGGGCCAGAAGGAAGCGTCTTCGCTCGATTACGTTCCGCTGCCGGAGACCCTCGTCAAGCAGATCGAAGACTACTGGACCGCGTCCTTCAAGGGCTAAGTCCTCCGTGAATGCCGGGGCAGGGAGCTTTGCTTCCTGCCCCGTTTGCTTTGACGCCCCCTCAGAAGCAAGTCGAGTATAGATATGAGCGAAGCACTGGCATCGCTGCCGGCCGTCGGGCCGGAGGTGAAGCGCCGCGATGGCGCCACCGGCGACCGCATTTTCAACTGGATCGTGATGGGCTGCGGCCTGTTCGTCCTCGCAGCCCTTCTGGCCGCTGCAATTTCCATGGCATGGGGCGGGCTTCTGGCCTTCCGCACCTTCGGTTTCGGCTTCATCACCGGCACCGAATGGGATCCCGTCGCCCAGCATTTTGCCGGTCTCGTGCCGATCTATGGCACGCTGGTCACCTCGGCGCTGGCGATGCTGATCGGCGTTCCCATCAGCCTCGGCATTGCCGTCTTCGTCACCGAAGTCGCGCCGCGCTGGCTGCGCGGACCGATCGGCGGCGCCATCGAGCTGCTCGCCGGCATTCCCTCGATCATCTACGGCATGTGGGGCCTTTTTACCTTCGCCCCCTTCATGTCGGATTACGTCCAGCCGGCGCTGATCGACTGGCTGGGGCCTATCCCCGGCATCGGTCTTTTGTTCTCCGGCGCCCCGATGGGCATCGGCATGCTGACCTCGGGCATCGTGCTGGCGATCATGATCATTCCCTATATTTCTTCTGTGATGCGCGACGTCTTCCTCGTCGTACCCGCGCAGCTGAAGGAATCGGCCTATGCGCTGGGTTCGACCCGCTGGGAAGTGGTGCGCGACATCGTCATTCCGCACACCCGCACCGCCGTTGTCGGCGGTATCTTCCTCGGCCTCGGCCGCGCGCTCGGCGAAACCATGGCCGTCACCTTCGTGCTCGGCAACACGCACAATATCGCCATATCGCTGATGGAGCCCGGCAACTCGATCGCCGCCGCCATCGCCAACGAATTCACCGAAGCCGATACCGACATCTATCTGTCGTCGCTGATCGCCCTCGGCTTCATCCTCTTTGTCGTCACCTTCATCGTCCTTGCGGCCGCAAAGCTGATGCTGCTGCGCATGGCAAAGCAGAGAGGCGAGTAACATGAGCGTTTCCTCCTCCCTCTACCGCAGCCGCCAGATCAAGAGCGCCATCGCGCTGACGCTCTGCGTCGCCGCGACCGGCCTCGGCCTGATCTTCCTGATCTGGATCCTCTGGACCACGCTGATCAACGGGCTCTCGGCGCTGAGCCCGAAGCTCATCACCGAAATGACGCCGCCGCCAGGCGAAGACGGCGGCCTTGCCAACGCCTTCATGGGCAGCCTGATGATGGTCGTTCTCGCCGTCATCATCGGTACGCCGATCGGCGTGCTGGCCGGCACCTATCTCGCCGAATTCAGCCGCGGCAAGAAGATCGGCGATGTCATCCGCTTCATGAACGACATCCTGCTGTCTGCGCCTTCGATCATCATCGGCCTCTTCGTCTACGAGCTCGTGGTGCGCCAGACCGGCCACTTCTCGGGCTATGCCGGCGGTATCGCGCTCGCCTTCATCTTCCTGCCTGTGGTCGTGCGTACCACCGACGAGATGCTGCGCCTGGTGCCGGACGTCATGCGTGAGGCGGCACTCTCGCTCGGCATTCCGCGCTGGAAGGTCACGGTGGCCGTGCTCTACCGCGCTGCTTCGGCGGGCATCCTCACTGGCATCCTTCTCGCCGTCGCCCGCATTTCCGGCGAGACGGCACCGCTGCTCTTCACCGCGCTCAATAACCAGTATTGGAGCACGGACATGTCCGAGCCGATGGCCAACATCCCGGTCGTCATCTTCCAGTACGCGATGAGCCCCTATGACGAATGGCATGTGCTCGCCTGGGCCGGCGCCTTCGTCATGACCGCAATCGTGCTGCTGCTCAGCGTGGGTTCCCGCGCCGTTCTGAACCGCAAAGGTGGCAAATGATGCTGCAATCTTCCTCCACATTAGACACCCGCAGGACCGCGACGCCGATGTCCAACGACAAGCTCACCCTTGAAGACGTCAACTTCTATTATGGCGATGCCCATGCCATCCGCAGCGTCAGCCTCAACTTCCCCGAACGTCAGGTCTCGGCGCTGATCGGGCCCTCCGGCTGCGGCAAGTCCACGCTGCTGCGCATCCTCAACCGCATCTACATGCTCTATCCGAAGATGCGCGCCACCGGCACGGTGAAGCTCGACGGTCAGAACATTCTCGACCCCCGCTACTCGATGAACGAACTTCGCGCCCGCGTCGGCATGGTGTTCCAGAAGCCGGTGCCGTTCCCGATGTCGATCTACGACAACATCGCCTACGGCATCCGCCACCATGAACGTCTCGGCAAGGCCGACATGGACGTCCGCGTCGAGCAGGCGCTGCGTCAGGCCGCCCTCTGGGATGAGGTTAAAGACAAGCTGAAGGGCAGCGGCCTCGGCCTTTCCGGCGGCCAGCAGCAGCGTCTCTGTATCGCCCGTGCCGTGGCGCTTCGCCCGGAAGTGCTGTTGCTCGACGAGCCGACCTCGGCGCTCGACCCGATCTCGACCGCCAAGGTGGAAGAGCTGGTGTCGCAGCTGAAGACCGATTTCACCATCGTCATCGTCACGCATAACATGCAGCAGGCGAGCCGCATCTCCGACAACACGGCCTTCATGTATCTCGGCGAGCTCGTCGAATACGGCCCGACATCGCAGATCTTCCAGGCGCCGAAGAACAAGCGTACCGAGGACTATATCACCGGTCGCTACGGCTGATATCCCGGCCGTTCCCATCCCTTTAGGCGTATCCGAATACGCTAATTTACCGGCGCAGGTGCTTTCCGGTATGACGGCGCGGTCGTTCGCGGTGCGCTACGGCGGAGGGAACCATGTCTTGGGCAATGAATGGACGGCGGTCTCCTTGCGGAGCCATCGCGGGCTTTCTGCTTGCGTTATGCGGAACCGCGAGCGCCACGGCCGGTGAGCGGATCGATCTGGCGCTGGTGATCGCCGCCGACGTCTCGACGTCGATGGATCCGCGGGAGAAGGCGATGCAGCAGGACGGCTTCGTCGCCGCCTTCCGCCAGCCCGAGATCATCGACGCCATAGGCAGCGGAAAATATGGCCGCATCGCCGTCGCCTATATCGAATGGGGTGGCGATCGCGGGCAGCGGCTGGTCGTTCCCTGGACGCTGCTCCGCGACGAGGCCGATTGCTGGATGTTCTCGCTGCGGCTCGCGGAGAATTCTCCGACGAAACTGCGCCGCGGCACCTCGATCAGCGAGGCGCTCTCCTTCTCGGCCTCTCTGCTGCGCCAGAGCGGCTACGCACCCGACCGCCTCGTCGTCAACATCTCCAGCGACGGCGTCAACAGCATCGGCCGCGATGTCGAACCGGTGCGCAGAGACCTGATAGCCGGCGGCATGACGATCAACGCCCTCGTCATCAGCGCCCGCGGTGAGGATGACGGCGACGAGCCGACACTGTCGCCGGAAGCGCTGTTTTCCTATTTCCACCGCGAGGTCATCGGCGGCCCCGGCGCTTTCGCCATGCCGGTCCGCTCGGCCGCCGACTATCCGAGCGCCATCTACCGCAAGCTCCTGCGCGAAATCGGCGGCTTCGGCGAGATTGCGGATAAGCGCTAGGGATCGTCAGGCTGCGCGGATTTCCGGAAGCAGTTCGGGATGCTTGTCGAGAAGCTTCAGGAGCTTGACGAGCGAGACTGGCGGTCTGGTCTTGCCGTTCTCGTAGCGCGAGAAGGCGTTGACGCCGCCGCCGAACAGATCGCCTGCTTCCTTCTGGTCGAGGTTCAGCTTTTTGCGGACGGAAACGATGAAGGCGGGATCGACGCTGGTGGCGTTGACCTGCCGGTTGAACTCCAGCATTGCCGCGTTGACGCGCCGCGCTTCCTTATCGTCGAGTACTACTTCGCCGCATGCCGCGCAGACTTCACCTTTGATATCGGTGATAACCGTCTCCTCGCCCTTGTAGCTGTAGGGGAGTTCCTGGGTCCGCTGCGTGAGGCCGTTGGCGCCGCAAGAGGGGCAGTTCATCTGTCCAGTTCCTTGAATGACACGATAAGCACGTCGTCGATAACCGTCAGTTTCAGGTAGACTTTGCCCGCCTTGGTCAGAGGCCGGTAGACATCCTGCCAGACGGTATGGTCGGCGTAGGTGGTCATCGACTTGTGGAAGTCGCCGAGCGTCAACGCCAGGACAGTGTCGTGAACTTCGTCGACGGTGAAATCGAGCCTCGAGGCATCGGCCACCGCCGAGAAGGTCATGCGAACCTTGCCTCGACCGACAAGCCTTTTGACAACATCAAGTGGACAATGCGCCTTACGCTTCTCGTTCATAAAATAACCTATTAGGTTAGTTTTTCAAGCGTCGAAATCACCAAGTCAGATCGAGCCGCTCCAGCCCGTGGAAGTGATAGACGTCCTTCACCGCAGGCACCTTTGCCATTCTCAGTCCCGGCAGCCGTTTGAACAGGATCGGCAGGACGACATTGAGCTCCAGGCGGGCGAGCGGCGCGCCGATGCAGAAGTGGATGCCGGCGCCGAAGGAGAGGTTGGGGGCCTCGTTGCGATCCGGCTTGAAGGTGAGGGGATCGGTGAATTTCGCCGGATCGAGATTGGCCGCTGCCAGGATCAGGCTCACCTTGTCGCCGCGCTTGAAGGAGATGCCGTCGATTTCGACAGGTTCGAGCGCCCAGCGCTGGAAGATGTGAACCGGCGCGCAGATGCGCAGCGTTTCCTCGACGGTCCGTTCCGTCGTCGGCTCGTCCTTGAAGAGCTGGGCGGGATCGCAGCCGTTGTCGAGGATGACGCGCACCGAATTGCCGATCTGGTGCACCGTCGCCTCGTGACCGGCATTGAGCAGCACGATCGTCGTGGAGATCAGCTCGTCCTCGGTCAGGAACTGCCCCTTGTGCTCCGTATGGATCATGTGGCTCAGCAGATCGTCGCGCGGGCTGGCCCGGCGCTCGGCGATCACCGTCTTCACGTAATCGGAGAATTCCCTGGCGGCCTTCTCGGCACCGTCCTCGTCTTCCCGGGTGCGGCCGAAGAGATACATGCGGATATAGGCATGCGACCAGTCGAGAAGCTGCGGTCCCATTTCTTCGGGAATGCCGATCATCCGGGCGATCATCGTCACCGGAATGATGTCGGCGAAAGCGGAAAGCAGCTCGACCTCGCCCTTGTCCGCAAAACTGTCGATCAGCCGGTTGGCGAGCTCCTCGAGCTCCGGCTTCATCCGCTCGACGTGACGGGAGACGAAGGCGCGGTTGACGAGGGTGCGAAGCCGCGTGTGCTCCGGCGGCTCGAGTTCCAGCAGCGAATAGCGCTCAGCCAGATCGAAATTCGCGACATGCTGGTCGGGCTCCGGCAGGCCGAGCTCTTCGCGGGTTGCGATATGCAGGATCTGGCGGCCGAAGCGGCGGTCGCGCAGCAGGCTGTTCACATGGTCATAGCCGGTGAAGAACCACTGCTTCTGCTGTTCCCAGTAGAAGGTCGGACAATGCTGGTGGAGCGCCGAATAGACGGCGTTCGGGTTGCCGTAGAAAGCCGGATCGCTGCTGTCGAGAGAGACGCGGCGGGTGTCGGGATCGATCGAAAGAAAGGGTGCTATCATCATGATCCGAGGCTTAGCGGATTTGCCTAGCCTCGAAAAGATGCATCAACTCGGCCACGTCAACCGGCGCGCGAAAGCGATCCCATGCGGCGCAGCGCCTCGACCTGGTCGTCGACGGTCGGAACGAGTTCGCCGGCATTCTGGTCCATCTGCGCTGGGGCAGGGGCTGCGGTCTCCTGCTCGCCGAAGACGACGCTGCAATTGCGGCCGGCACCCTTGGCAGCATAGAGCGCCCGGTCGGCCGCGGAGATCATCTTGTCGACATTGGCTTCGATCGCCGAAGAAATGGCGACGCCGATGCTGACGGTTGCCGGGACGATCGCTTCGCCGGTGGCGATCGGCAGGCGGCAGAATTCGGCGCGGATCGATTCCGCCAGCGCTTCAGCCTCTGTCTGATCGGCAACGGTTGCGAAAGCCGCGAATTCCTCGCCGCCCATGCGGCCGAAGACATTCTGCGGCACGAACTGGCGCGCCGTCCGCGCAAAGGCGGACAGCACGGCATCGCCGGCCTGGTGGCCGAAGCGGTCGTTGACGCGCTTGAAGTGATCGAGATCGAACAGCAGGACGGCGACCTGACGCTTGTCGTCGAATGCCTTTTCCTGGATGGCATCGAAACGGGCAAACAGGCCGCGGCGGTTCCAGACGCCGGTCAGTGAATCCGTGAGGCTCAACACGCGCAAATGCCTTTCAGAGCGTTCCATGATCATGCGGCAGGTCAGCGCGAAGGCGATCGTCAGCAGGAAGGCGCTCGCCATCGCCGCCGCACCGCTGTAATTGGTCGCCTCCGCATCGGTTGGCAAGGTCAGCGCCATCATCACCGCCACCAGGAAGCACAGGATGCCCTGGACGACGAAGATCGCCGCAAGCTTGCTGCGGGTGCGCTCGCCGCGCACATTGCCGTTGGCGACCGCCATCGCAAGGCTGGTGGCGCCTGTCGCCGAAGCGAGGTTGTAGAGAATGACGCGGTTGCCGTAGTCACCGCCGACCCAGGGCAGGAAGACGCCGGCCAGCCAGATCGCCGGCGGAAGAAGCGCCCACCATTCGATCTTGCGGCGATCGAGCGCCATGAAGCCGACCACCCAGGCGCTCTGGCCCGCCAGCGCAACAGCGTTTCCGACTTCGATCGACAGAATGTTGGGGATAGCGCCACGCAGCGCCACCATGGCGAAACCGGTTCCGCTCAGCAGGAAACCGAACGCCCAAAGCAGGTAGGCCTTGTTGCGCGTATTGTGGCGCCAGGCCATGAACAGCAGCAAAGCGAGCGTCATGGCCTCCGAGCACCAGATGGCCAATCCTGTAGCGACATTAAACACGGCAATACCCCTTGAAGTCGGGGCATACTCATTCGCCAATCTTCGCCAGTTGATTAATCGGCAGAAGGGTTTGGCGCGAATTTCGCGGTTAGGCTTTCCAAAGCGTGAACGTCCAAAAGCACCTGCCGATGGATTAAGCTTTGCTTCATCCTGTCATCGAGAAAAACTGTGCTCGCGACCGCCGGTCTCTCGCCGTTAAGAGGCAATTCGCAGATAGCAGCTAGATCGCAGGGGAAAGCCCTATCCTCCGCCCGCTTGCTTCTTAACGTTATCCTTATGCGCGTCTTGAAGTAGAGGGCAGTGACACTCTATGTAGGGATAAGGCATTTTCTTTGATTCCCGGCCCTGCCGGCAAGACGTTGACAAAGGACGCACATGAGAAATCCAGTCGATACCGCTATGGCCCTCGTGCCGATGGTTGTGGAACAGACCAATCGCGGTGAACGCTCCTACGACATCTATTCCCGCCTGCTCAAGGAACGTATCATCTTCCTGACGGGCCCTGTCGAGGACCACATGGCGACGCTCGTCTGCGCCCAGCTTCTCTTCCTCGAGGCCGAAAACCCGAAGAAGGAAATCGCGCTTTACATCAATTCGCCGGGTGGCGTCGTCACCGCCGGCATGGCGATCTACGACACGATGCAGTTCATCAAGCCTGCCGTCTCGACGCTCTGCATCGGCCAGGCCGCTTCGATGGGCTCGCTGCTGCTTTGCGCCGGCGACAAGGACATGCGCTTCGCGACGCCGAATTCCCGCATCATGGTTCACCAGCCGTCCGGCGGCTTCCAGGGCCAGGCATCGGATATCGAGCGTCACGCCCGCGACATCCTGAAGATGAAGCGCCGCCTGAACGAAGTCTACGTCAAGCATACCGGCCGCACGTATGACGAAGTTGAAAAGACCCTCGACCGCGACCATTTCATGACCGCCGACGAAGCCCGTGAATGGGGTGTGGTCGACAAGGTCCTGACGTCGCGCAGCGAGATGGAAGGCGACGCGGCCTAGTGAATAATTGGGATGGTGTTTTCGCTGCCACAGTTCTATCCCAATTGTGATTGAACAAGGGGTTTAATCGCGGAGCGAACACGCTAAGAATAAGTATTAATGCTATGTTGAATTTTTATGACATAGCATTCGGCATTCGAAGGGGAATTCGTTGCCGCCGGAACTTGAGCGTGTTGGGTTGGGTTCCGGTTCTTACCCCTTTAAAGCCTAGCCGGCTGATGCTCCGGTGGCGGAGCGGGCTGGCGGGCCATTGAGTGGACCGCGATTTCACCTTTGAAATGCGGCGTGCTGGAAGGAAAGTGATATGAGCAAGGTCAGCGGCAGCAACGGCGGCGACTCCAAAAACACCCTGTACTGCTCCTTCTGCGGAAAGAGCCAGCACGAAGTCCGGAAACTGATTGCCGGACCGACCGTCTTCATCTGCGATGAATGCGTCGAACTGTGCATGGACATCATTCGCGAAGAGAACAAGTCCTCGATGGTCAAGTCCCGCGACGGCGTTCCCACGCCCCAGGACATCATCAAGGTTCTCGACGAATACGTCATCGGCCAGCGTCAGGCGAAGAAGATCCTGTCGGTTGCCGTTCACAACCATTACAAGCGCCTCGCGCATGCGACCAAGAACGGCGAAATCGAGCTGGCGAAGTCGAACATCATGCTGGTCGGCCCGACCGGCTGCGGCAAGACCTATCTTGCCCAGACGCTCGCCCGCATCATCGACGTTCCCTTCACGATGGCCGATGCGACGACGCTGACGGAAGCCGGCTATGTCGGTGAAGACGTTGAAAACATCATCCTGAAGCTGCTGCAGGCTGCCGACTACAATGTCGAGCGTGCCCAGCGCGGCATCGTCTATATCGACGAAGTTGACAAGATCTCCCGCAAGTCCGACAACCCGTCGATCACCCGCGACGTGTCGGGCGAGGGCGTGCAGCAGGCGCTTCTGAAGATCATGGAAGGCACGGTTGCCTCGGTCCCGCCGCAGGGCGGCCGCAAGCATCCGCAGCAGGAATTCCTGCAGGTCGACACGACGAACATCCTGTTCATCTGCGGCGGCGCATTTGCCGGCCTCGACAAGATCATCTCCGCCCGTGGCGAGAAGACCTCGATCGGCTTCGGCGCGACCGTCAAGGCTCAGGACGAACGCCGCGTCGGCGAAGTGCTGCGCGAACTGGAACCGGAAGACCTGGTCAAGTTCGGCCTGATCCCCGAGTTCATCGGCCGTCTGCCGGTTCTGGCGACGCTCGAAGATCTTGACGAGGACGCACTGATCCAGATCCTGTCCGAGCCGAAGAACGCGCTCAGCAAGCAGTATCAGCGCCTGTTCGAGATGGAAGACGTGGAACTGACCTTCCACGAGGACGCGCTTCGCGAAATCGCCCGCAAGGCGATCGTCCGCAAGACCGGCGCCCGCGGCCTTCGTTCGATCATGGAGAAGATCCTGCTCGACACGATGTTCGAACTGCCGGCGCTGGAAGGCGTTCGCGAAGTGGTCATCTCGGAAGAGGTTGCGCGCGGCTCTGCGCGTCCGCTCTACATCTATGCTGACCGTCAGGATGAGAAGGCCAACGCCTCTGCCTGATAGTCGTATACGGCATGGTTAGATTTAGGGGCTTGCCAGTGGCAGGCCCCTTTCTATTTTGAGAACCGGGACCGGGCCTGTTAATTGTTGCGTAAGAAGCTTGAAAACGCTGTTCCTGACGTTGCGGAAAGCGGCGTCCTTGGCAATGATGCAATGATTCCGTAGCGTGTTGTCCGGCCCTGTGTTTTAGCCGGTCCGGAATTGGTAAGCGCCACTACAGTTACGCGCGTCATAGTGTTGGCGTTCCATTGTAATAAGTCTGTCACAAGCAGGCGGCGTGGGCGTTAGCGTGGCTTGAAAAGCGTAAGAAGAACCTCCACTTGTATAGGCAAGTGAGAGTGCCGGCCGGGTCCCAAGCGGCCGCGCCAGAGAGCCCGGAAACGGGACGATGGAAAGGAATAAGAAATGACGAAGAAAACGTCTGTAGCGAGCAGTGTTGCCTATCCAGTTTTGCCCCTGCGCGACATCGTAGTCTTCCCTCACATGATCGTGCCGCTGTTCGTCGGTCGCGAAAAGTCGATCCGTGCGCTTGAAGAAGTCATGGGTTCCGACAAGCAGATCATGCTCGTGACGCAGATCAATGCCAGCGATGACGATCCGGATCCGTCTGCGATCCACAATGTCGGCACTGTGGCCAACGTCCTGCAGCTCCTTAAGCTGCCTGACGGCACCGTGAAGGTTCTGGTCGAAGGCCGTGCCCGCGCCGAGATCGACGCCTACACCGCCCGCGAAGATTTCTACGAAGCCCTCGGCCATGTGCTCGAAGAGCCGCATGACGATCCGGTCGAGCTGGAAGCGCTGTCGCGCTCCGTCGTTTCGGAATTCGAGAGCTACGTGAAGCTCAACAAAAAGATCTCTCCGGAAGTTGTCGGCGCTGCCAGCCAGATCGACGACTACTCGAAGCTCGCCGATACGGTCGCATCGCATCTGTCGATCAAGATCACCGAGAAGCAGGAAATGCTGGAAACCACCAGCGTCAAGGCTCGTCTCGAAAAGGCGCTCGGCTTCATGGAAGGCGAGATCTCGGTCCTGCAGGTCGAGAAGCGCATCCGCTCGCGCGTCAAGCGCCAGATGGAGAAGACCCAGCGCGAATACTACCTGAATGAGCAGATGAAGGCGATCCAGAAGGAACTCGGCGACGGCGAGGAAGGCCGCGACGAGATGGCCGAACTGGAAGAGCGCATCTCCAAGACCAAGCTCTCCAAGGAAGCCAAGGAAAAGGCCGACGCCGAGCTGAAGAAGCTGCGCCAGATGAGCCCGATGTCGGCGGAAGCCACCGTCGTGCGCAATTATCTGGACTGGCTGCTGGGCATTCCGTGGGCCAAGAAGTCGAAGATCAAGGCCGACCTCAACAATGCCGAAAAGATCCTCGAAGCCGATCATTTCGGTCTCGACAAGGTCAAGGAACGCATCGTCGAATATCTGGCCGTGCAGGCCCGCGCCACCAAGATTAAGGGCCCGATCCTGTGCCTCGTCGGCCCTCCGGGCGTCGGCAAGACCTCGCTCGCCCAGTCGATCGCCAAGGCGACCGGCCGCGAGTATGTCCGTATGGCTCTCGGTGGCGTCCGTGACGAAGCCGAAATCCGCGGTCACCGCCGCACCTATATCGGCTCGATGCCCGGCAAGGTCATCCAGTCGATGAAGAAGGCGAAGAAGTCCAACCCGCTCTTCCTGCTCGACGAAATCGACAAGATGGGCCAGGACTTCCGCGGCGATCCGTCTTCGGCTCTGCTTGAGGTGCTCGACCCGGCACAGAACTCGACCTTCATGGATCACTATCTGGAAGTCGAATACGACCTGTCCGACGTCATGTTCATCACGACGGCGAATACGCTGAACATTCCGGCACCTTTGATGGACCGCATGGAAGTCATCCGTATCGCCGGCTACACCGAAGATGAAAAGCGCGAAATCGCCAAGCGGCACCTGCTGCCGAAGGCCATCAAGGAACATGCGCTGCAGCCGAACGAGTTCTCGGTCAGCGACGATGCCCTGATGGCGATCAGCCAGCAGTATACCCGCGAAGCCGGCGTCCGCTCCTTCGAGCGCGAGCTGATGAAGCTTGCCCGCAAGGCGGTCACCGAGATCATCAAGGGCAAGACCAAGTCGGTTCACGTTACGGCTGAAAACATCGACGACTACCTGGGCGTTCCGCGCTTCCGCCACGGCGAAGCCGAGCGCGAGGATCAGGTCGGCGTTGTTACCGGTCTCGCATGGACGGAAGTTGGCGGCGAGCTGCTGACGATCGAAGGCGTGATGATGCCGGGCAAGGGCCGCATGACGGTCACCGGCAATCTGAAGGACGTGATGAAGGAGTCGATCTCGGCTGCGGCATCCTACGTTCGCTCGCGCGCCGTCGATTTCGGTATCGAGCCTCCGCGCTTCGACAAGTCCGACATCCACGTCCACGTGCCGGAAGGCGCAACGCCGAAGGATGGTCCGTCGGCTGGTGTGGCCATGGCGACCGCGATCGTCTCGATCATGACCGGCATCCCGGTCGACAAGAACGTGGCGATGACGGGTGAAATCACCCTGCGCGGCCGCGTCCTGCCGATCGGCGGTCTCAAGGAAAAGCTGCTCGCAGCGCTTCGCGGCGGCATCAAGAAGGTGCTGATCCCGGAAGAGAACGCCAAGGATCTGGCGGAGATTCCGGATAACGTGAAGAACAACATGGAGATCATCCCGGTATCCCGCATGGGCGAGGTGATCAAGCATGCTCTGATCCGCAGACCGGAGCCGATCGAATGGGATGGAACGGTTGAAACACCGGTCATCGCCACGGTCGAAGGCCTTGACGATACGGGTGCCGGCATCGCTCACTGAGCGATATCCGCCGCATTTATGTCAAATTGCTGCAAATCCTGAAAAAGGCTGGCCTAAATCGCCAGCCTTTTTTGTGAAAACGTCATGGAGGTGCTTGCTTTTCCTTGATTTGCAGGGCTTTTGGGTTGCGGCGGGCCTGATGAAACCTATTCTGTGCCTGGCTTACAGATTGAGTCGTTTCAAACCATTGAAAGGGGTGGAAACATGAACAAGAATGAACTCGTGTCCGCAGTTGCCGAAAAGGCTGGCCTCACCAAGGCTGATGCCGCTTCTGCTGTCGACGCTGTTTTCGACGTTGTCCAGGGCGAACTGAAGAAGAAGGGCGACGTACGTCTCGCCGGTTTCGGCAGCTTCACCGTTTCTCATCGCGCAGCTACCAAGGGCCGTAACCCGTCCACCGGCGCTGAAGTCGATATTCCGGCTCGTAACGTGCCGAAGTTCACGCCCGGCAAGGGCCTGAAGGATGCCGTCAACGGCTAATCCGGTTTAACTTGGCCGCCGGATAACGAGACCGGCAGGTAAAGTTTCGAAGGGTTCGGCGAAAGCCGGGCCCTTTTTGCATTTCTGCGATCTTGCGGAGCGCAGGCCTTTGATCTACGCATCGGCCGTTCTCAGGGCGGGGTGAAAGTCCCCACCGGCGGTAAGGGTTTTGGCCCAAGCCCGCGAGCGCTTTGCCCCCAAAAGGGCAGGGGTCAGCAGATCCGGTGCAATTCCGGAGCCGACGGTATAGTCCGGATGAAAGAGAATGATCGCAAGCTGTGAGCGGGGCAGGGGTCTGCCCGGCTGCCGTTTTGCGCTCATGCGTCCTGATTTGTGTTGGTCCCTTTCTGGATGAAAGACATGAATCAGACTTCCCTTGCTTTTTCCTCGTCGCGTGCGATGGCTGGTGCCGCTTTCATGGTGCTGGCGGGCATCGCCTTTTCCATGCTCAATGTCGTTACCCAATGGCTGACGATGAAGCTCGGCTTCGCAGCCGCCTCCGCCGCCTTCTGGCAATATGCCTTCGCGCTCCTCTTCTCGCTGCCGTTCCTGCGCCGTGCCGGTCTCTCGGCCATGCGTATCGCTTATCCCTGGCGTCATATCGTTCGCGTGGCGCTCGCCGCCCTCGGGGTCGAAGCCTGGGTGTCCGGTCTGGCTTCGGTGCCGATCTGGCAGGCGATCGCGCTGGTCATGACCTCGCCCTTCTTCATCATCCTCGGCGCACGCCTGTTTCTCGGCGAACGCGTCGGCCCGGCGCGCTGGGCGGCGACCGCCGTCGGCTTTGTGGGCGCGATGATCATCCTGCAGCCGTGGTCGGACGCCTTCACCTGGGCGGCGCTCCTACCTGTTATCTCCGCGCTCTTCTGGGGCGCGTCGTCGCTGATCACCAAGAGCCTGACAGGCATCGAGAAGCCGGAGACGATCACCGTCTGGCTGCTGGTGCTGCTGACGCCGATCAATGGCGTGCTGGCGGGCGTCGCCGGTTTCGAGGTGCCTGAAGGCATGACGCTGGCGCTCTTCGTCTTCGCCGGTCTGCTGACCGTCTTTGCACAATATCTGCTGACGCTGGCCTACACCGTCGTCGATGCCGCCTATGTCCAGCCTTTCGACGATCTGAAGCTGCCGCTCAACGTTCTCGCCGGATGGCTGTTCTTCGGCTATGCGCCGGCGGGCTATCTCTGGCTTGGGGCTGCACTGATCCTGTCGGCCTCGCTCTTCATCATGCGCAACGAGATTCGCCGGGAGCGGGCTGCAGCATAACGCAGGCGTGCAAAAGCGGCGGCTTGTCATCAACCTGTCACCGGCGTCCCTCAAAACCCCCATGTTTCGATTTTTCGACGCATGGGGGATTTCATGACCATTTCTTCGCGCAAGGCAGCACTCGCTGCCGTGCTCCTGGCATCCGTTGCCTTTCCGGCGGTTGCAGAGCCTGTTTTCAATCGCATCGCATCTTTTCCGGTCGCCTCGAACCTGCCTGAAGGCAAGGACAAGCTTTCGACGACCTCCGCTGAAATCATCACCGCAACCGACGACGGCAACACGCTGATCTACAGCGACAGCCCGCTCGGCGCGATCGGCTTCGTCGACATCACCGACGCCAAGGCTCCGAAGGCCCTGGGCGCGCTGATGATGGATGGTGAACCGACGTCGGTCACCTCGGCCGCCGGCAAGGCGCTGGTCGCCGTCAACACTAGCGAAAGCAAGGTGAAGCCGTCCGGCCGCCTGGCCATCGTCGATGTTGCCACCCAGAAGATCGAGAATACCTGCGATCTCGGCGGCCAGCCGGATTCGATCGCTCTCAACAAGGACAAGACGCTCGGCACGATCGCCATCGAAAACGAGCGTGACGAAGACGTCAACGACGGCAAGATCCCGCAGATGCCGGCTGGCGATCTGGTGATCTTCGAGGTCAAGGGCGGCGCCGTCGATTGCGGCACCATCAAGCACGTCACGCTGACCGGTCTCTCGGCCATCGCGCCGGAGGATCCGGAGCCCGAATTCGTGTCCTTCAACGGCCAGGACGAGATCGCCCTGACGCTGCAGGAAAACAACGAGATCGTCATCATCGACGCCAAGACGGCGCAGGTGAAGACGCATTTCACCGCCGGCAGCACCGATCTTTCCGGTATCGACACCAAGAAGGACGGCGCGCTGAACTTCACCAGCGAGAAGAAGGGCGTGCTTCGCGAGCCCGACGCCGTGAAGTGGCTGGACGACAACCGTCTCGTCATCGCCAACGAAGGCGACTATGAAGGCGGTTCGCGCGGCTTCACCATCTTCGACAAAACAGGCAAGGTTCTCTACGAATCGGGCGCCTCCTTCGAGCGCGCGGTTGCCCATCTCGGCCACTATCCCGAGGGACGCTCGTCCGCCAAGGGTGTCGAGCCTGAAGGTCTGGAAGCTGCCAAGTTCGGCGACGACCAGCTGTTCTTCCTGCTCGCCGAGCGCGCTTCTGTTGTCGGCGTCTTCAAGGATACCGGCGCTGATCCGGAACTGCTGCAGATCCTGCCGTCGGGCGTCTCTCCGGAAGGCGCCGTCGCCATTCCGGCCCGCAATCTCTTTGCCACGGCCAACGAAGTCGATCTCGGTGAAGATGGCGGCCCACGCTCGCATGTCATGATCTACGAGCGTGGCGAAGGCGAAAAGGCCTATCCGCAGATCGTCTCGGCGGAGAAGGACGGCAACCCGATCGGCTTCGCAGCGCTTTCGGGCCTTGCTGCCGTTCCTGAGAAGGCCGGCCAGCTCTTCGCCGTTTCCGACAGCGTTCTCGGCAATCAGCCGACGATCTACACGATCGACGCCACCAAGAAACCCGCCGTCATCACCGACGCCATGACCGTCAAGCGCGACGGCGCCGCTGCCCAGAAGCTCGACATCGAAGGCATCGCCGTCGACGCCAAGGGCTGGTTCTGGCTGGCTTCGGAAGGCAATAGCGAAAAGCTCACTCCGCACGCTCTCTACCACGTCAACCCGAAGGGCGAGATCAAGGAAGAGATCGCGCTGCCGAAGGAACTGACGGATAACGAGATCCGCTACGGCTTCGAAGGCGTGACGATCGTCGGCTCCGGCGACGACGCGACGCTGTGGATGGCCGTACAGCGCGAGTGGAAGGACGACGAGAAGGGCTTCGTCAAGCTCGTTTCCTACAACCCGAAGAGCAAGGAATGGGGTGCCGTGCGCTATCCGCTCGACAAGTCTGAAAACGGCTGGGTCGGTCTCTCGGAAATCTCCGCCCACGGCGACAGCGTCTATATCATCGAGCGCGACAACCTCGTCGGCGATGCTGCCAAGCTGAAGAAGCTCTACAAGGTCGCGATTTCCGACCTGAAGCCCGCCAAGCTCGGCGGCGAGCTGCCTGTTGTCACGAAGACGGAAGCCCACGACTTCCTCGACGAACTGAAGACGGCAACCAACGGCTACGTCCTCGACAAGATCGAAGGCTTCACCTTCGACGCCGCGGGCAAGCCCTACGCCGTCACCGACAACGACGGCGTCAGCGACTCCTCCGGCGAGACCCTGTTCTTCCCGGTCAACCTGGTCGGCACGAACTGAAACCTATAAGGTGAAATGGAAATGGCCGGGTGAAAGCCCGGCCATTTTGATTTCAGGAACGTGGCGCGAGCCAAACAAGACAGTGCTGCATTCGACCTTCGATACTTGTCGTCCTAAAGTCGCGTTGACTGTCGCGAACAAGTCCGAGGCGTTCCATGACGGCCTGAGAGCGAAGGTTTTCAGTCGTCGTATAGGCTAGAATCTCTTTCTCCGGAAAAAGCTCGATAGCGTGTTCAAGAGCAGCCTGTGCGCTTTCCGTAGCATAGCCATGTCCCCAATTTTCACGGGTTAAACGCCAGCCGATTTCAAGATGGTGGCCCAACGGATGGTCCGCCTGCTTGCGCGGCATGACACCAGCATAGCCGAGGAAACTGCCATTCGTGCTTTCAATCGCCCAGCGGGCGGTGCCATGTTCTTGTTGGGCTGCATAATAGCGATAGAATTTCAGATCGCTGGCAGCCCGGTCGAGTGGGCCGCCTTGGTCGGCCATCACGATGGCGTCGGCATGCATTGTCGCGAACGCGTCCCGGTGGCACTCGTCCCACTTACGCAGAAGTAGGCGTTGAGTTCTGATCATTGTCTCTGCTGTCTCCTGTTGCCGCTCATGAAAAGGCCGGGCAACAACCCGGCCTTCCTCAGCAAACCTACCGTTAAACCCTACCAGCGATGATGCACATGCGGTGCGATCAGCCGCTCGTAGATCTCACGCGTCGCCGCCATCACGTCCTGGGAAAGCGGCGCGAGGCTGGCCGCTTCGGCGTTTGCCTTCGCCTGCTCGGCATTGCGGGCGCCGGGGATGACCACCGTGACGGCCTCGTGCATCAGGATCCAGCGCAGCGCGAAGGCGGCCATCGTGGCGCCTTCGGGCACCAGCTTGCGGACTTCCTCGACCGCCTGCAGGCCGACCTCGAAGGGAACGCCGGCAAAGGTCTCGCCGACATCGAAGGCTTCGCCGTTGCGGTTGAAGTTGCGGTGGTCGTCGCTGGCGAATTTCGTGTCGCGGGTGATCTTGCCGGAAAGCAGGCCGCTGGCCAGCGGCACGCGGGCGATGACAGCGACGTTCTTGCGGCGGGCTTCCTGGAAGAACAGGTGGTCCGGGCGCTGGCGGAAGATATTGTGGATGATCTGGATGCTCTCGACGCCCGGAAACTCGATCGCCTTCAGCGCTTCCTCGACCTTCTCGACGCTGACGCCGTAGCCCTTGATCTTGCCGGCCTTCTGCAGCGCGTTCAGGCCCTCAAAGACCTCGGCGCGGTAAAGCACCTCCGTCGGCGGGCAGTGCAGTTGCACGAGGTCGAGGCTGTCGACTTCGAGATTCTTCAGGCTGCGGTCGATGAAGCCCTCGAGATTGGCCTTGGTGTAACCGTCGGCAACATGCGGGTTGAGACGGCGTCCGGCCTTGGTGGCGACCATCGGGCGCTTGCCGCCGCGGCTCTTCAGGACGTCGGCGACGATCTTCTCGGAGCGGCCGTCGCCATAGACGTCGGCCGTGTCGATGAAGGTCATGCCGGCATCAAGTGCCGCGTTCAGCGCCGCGCGGCCATCGGCTTCGCTGACGTCACCCCAGGAGCCGCCGATCTGCCAGGCGCCGAATCCGACATTGGTGACCGAAAACGGCATGCGTCCGAAACTATGCTCTTTCATGGAAATCTCCCTCGTGATGAAACTGCATCGCACCTAGCAGGCGCCGCAAATGGCGGCAAGCGCGCGACCGCAAGGGAGATAGGGCAGGGCCTCACTTCTTCGAGAAGACGACCTTGACGGTGGCGACCGGGAAACCGAATTTGCTGACCCAGGCGGTATTCAATAGCGTCCCGTCAGGCTGACGGCGGATCGTATCGTGGAAGCGCACGATGTTCTGCTTCGGCCCGGGCGCGATATCGACGAGATAGCTGTAACGCGCCACATCGCCCTTGATGGTGACCTCCGCCGGGCCGACCACATCCTCGCGGGTGCCGCTATAGCGGCCGGGCGCCGTCTTGATGAAGCGCCAGGTCTTCCGCTCGCGCATGCCGTCGGCATAGACGAAGTCCTCGCGTAGCGTCAGCTGCCTGCCGTTCCATCCGCCGGTGAGCGCCACGCGAAACTTGCGGTCGACGCCGTTGATGGCCTTGAATTCGCCCTGTGCCACGCTGCGCCCCGCAAAGAAATCCTCAAGCGCGAAATCGCGCGCGCTGGCCAGATGCGGCAGCGCGATCATGACGAGTATGGCGGCGATGATGATGAGACCGGTGCGTCGCATGGTCTTCCTCCACTTCAAATCAGCCCATCACTGACCTACGTTCCGGTTCAGCCAACGGATCAATCGCAGGAGAATCACCATGGACATCAAGCAGGCCGGATCGCGCCCATCGACGACGCCTTCAGCCGACTATTTCACCGGCACCGTCCGTCTCGACCCGATCGTCGAAGGCCCGGATCCGGCACGCGTCCGCGCCGCCACCGTCACCTTCGAACCCGGCGCCCGCACGGCCTGGCATACGCATCCTCTGGGGCAGACGCTGATCGTCACGTCAGGAAAGGGCCTGGTGCAGGTCTGGGGGCAGGACATCCGCGAAATCCGCCCCGGCGACGTCGTCTGGTTCGAGCCGGGCGAAAAACACTGGCACGGCGCAGCACCCGAGACGGCCATGAGCCACATCGCCATCCAGGAAGCGCTGAACGGCTCCCCGGTCGACTGGATGGAGCATGTCAGCGACGATCAATATGCAGGAAAGAGCTGGCGCGTTTCGCGGCAGGCGTAGCATCCGGCAGAAAGGCGACCGGCATCCGTGCCGGCCGCCACAGCGGCGTCAGAGCCGCTTCAGGCAGTAGGAAAAATGCGCGTGTGATTCGACCGTCAGGAATTCGAATTGCCAGCCGTAATCCTTGCAGAACTTGGTGACAGCCTCGACGACGCCATAGACGATCGGCTTCACCGTATTGCCGGTGCAGAAATCATGCCCGGCAATCCGCCCCGTCCGCTTCACCTTCCTCTCGCAGAGCAGCAGCTCCTGCCAGGTGAGCTCGAAGGAATGGTCGGTGTCGATATAGGCCCAGTCGAGAAACCCGTCCTCGAATTCCTCAAGCTTCTCCAGAGACGTCCCCTGCATCAACGTGACCTGTCCCGAAGCGATCTCCGTTTCGAACTTCGTCTGCACGTCATGCAGGCCGGAGCTGTAACGATCCATCCCCCAGGGATCGATGAGGAAAAGCTGCGAGGGGCGATTCTTTTCGATGATCTCGGCGGTATATTCGCCGAAGGCCACCCCGACCTCGACACCGACCCCGCCATTCGGGATCCGGTAGAGCAGTTCGCCCCGGTCAGGCAGCAGCTTCGCATTCTCCATATGGTGAGCCGAAAGCTGGGTCCGCGGCATCGCTGCGCGCTGCGCCTGCCGTTCTTCGCGTGTCTTCATGATTCTCGCCTTCCGCGGGGCATGGGATGTGTCTAGCAGCCAAGTAGCCGAAAGACGCCAAAGCGCCAACATCGCAGCCGCTGCGTGGGATCAAATATGCGAGATTGTCCGGGAAAAAATGGTGGGCGATGAGAGACTCGAACTCCCGACATCCTCGGTGTAAACGAGGCGCTCTACCAACTGAGCTAATCGCCCTCGCGTCACGCAACCTGTTCGGCCCGCCGCGTCGGTGGCCGTGATCTATGCGGATCGGGAAAAAACCGCAAGAGTGTTTGTGAAGAATTTTCGATTTTTTTGGAAGGCGGCGGCATCGAGCCCGGATTTGCGCAGGTAAGCTGCCTGTGGAAAAGGGCAGGGGAGCCCGGCCCATCAGGCGGGAGCTCGTTGGTCTCATATGTGCGGGCGGGCGCGTGCCAGGCTGCTATTGGAGGCTGTCTCGGGGGCGTCCCGAAACAATTTCTGTGCTGTCATCGTTTTGTCTCCAAACCTGCTTGACACTCAAATGCGAACCCCTTAGTTAGCCGCTCATCGAAGCGGCCAGCCCGCCTCGGTGAAGGAAGCGAAAGCCTCCGGATTGCTTGAAATGAAGTGCGGGTGTAGCTCAGTCGGTTAGAGTGCCGGCCTGTCACGCCGGAGGTCGCGGGTTCGAGCCCCGTCACTCGCGCCATTTTCAAGAAGTGCCGTAAGGTGCTTGTCCGGTCTTTCCTTCACAGTGCGCGGGTGTAGCTCAGTCGGTTAGAGTGCCGGCCTGTCACGCCGGAGGTCGCGGGTTCGAGCCCCGTCACTCGCGCCATCTCTTCTCCAAGCCATGCAGATTTTCGTGGGCTGCCATGCAGCGTCCTGCAACCTAAGCGGATTTGTCGCGACATCGTTGCATCTGCTTGATAATGTCGCATCATTGCAGTTGGAATTGGTGTTCTAAAAGTCTTGCGCCGTGGCTCCGCCTGCGCTAACCACGGCTTGTTGCAACGCACGTTCGCTTGCCGGGCATTTGCCCATTGCGCCGCCCGGCGCGGCCGGCAAGCAGGGATGAACATGATGACTGAACTGCTCGGTAATTACATTCCGATCGCTATTTTCATTGGTATCGCTCTCGTTATCGGCCTGGCGCTTCTGATCGCGCCGTTTGCCGTTGCCTTCAAGGCGCCCGATTCGGAAAAGCTCTCCGCTTACGAATGCGGTTTCAACGCCTTCGACGATGCCCGCATGAAGTTCGACATCCGCTTCTATCTCGTGTCGATTCTCTTCATCATCTTCGACCTCGAAGTCGCCTTCCTCTTCCCATGGGCCGTTTCCTTCGGTGCCATCGGCTGGTTCGGCTTCTGGTCCATGATGGTCTTCCTTGGCGTGCTGACCATCGGCTTTATCTATGAATGGAAGAAGGGAGCCCTGGAATGGGAGTGACCCCCGCCGGCAATCAGCCGCTCGTTTCGCAGGCTCCGAAGGGGATCATCGATCCCTCGACGGGCAAGCCGATCGGCGCCAACGATGCGTTCTTTGGCGAAATCAACAATGAACTCGCCGACAAGGGCTTTCTGGTCACCTCGACCGACGAGCTGATCAACTGGGCCCGTACCGGCTCGCTGATGTGGATGACATTCGGTCTCGCCTGCTGCGCCGTCGAAATGATGCAGCTGTCGATGCCGCGTTACGACGTCGAGCGCTTCGGTTTTGCGCCGCGCGCCAGCCCGCGCCAGTCTGACGTCATGATCGTCGCCGGCACGCTGACCAACAAGATGGCGCCCGCGCTCCGCAAGGTCTACGACCAGATGCCGGAACCGCGCTACGTCATCTCGATGGGCTCCTGCGCCAATGGCGGCGGCTATTATCACTATTCCTATTCGGTTGTTCGCGGCTGCGACCGCGTCGTGCCGATCGACATCTACGTGCCGGGCTGTCCCCCCACGGCGGAAGCGCTGCTTTACGGCGTGCTCCTGCTGCAGAAGAAGATCCGGCGCACCGGCACGATCGAGCGGTAAGGGTTAAGGACAAGACATATGAGCGAAGCCCTCACTGAGCTGTCGTCCTATATCTCGGAAGCGCGTGGCAACCTGGTTGCCGCGTCGCAGCTGAAGTTCGGCGAATTGACACTGACGACGACGGGTGAAAACCTGATCGCGCTGCTGACGTTCCTGCGTGACGACGCCAAGTGCGGTTTCGTCAACATGATCGACATCTGCGGCGTCGATTGGCCGCAGCGCGAACTGCGCTTCGATGTCGTCTATCATCTCCTGTCTCCGAAGCAGAACCTGCGCATCCGCATCAAGGTTGCTACCGACGAAGATACGCCGGTGCCGTCGGCCTGCGCCGTCTATCCGGGCGCCGACTGGTTCGAGCGCGAGACCTGGGACATGTACGGCGTTCTCTTCACCGGCCACCCGGACCTGCGCCGCATCCTGACCGACTACGGTTTCGAGGGCCATCCGCTGCGCAAGGACTTCCCGACGACCGGTTTCGTCGAGGTCCGCTACGACGACGCCGCCAAGCGCGTCGTCTACGAGCCCGTGGAACTGAAGCAGGAATTCCGCAACTTCGACTTCATGTCGCCCTGGGAAGGCACGGATTATGTGCTGCCGGGGGATGAGAAGGCGAAGCAGTGAGTAGTGATTAGTCGGTAGTGAATAGCGAATAGTTGGAAAGGGCGCGCAGACGATAAGCTCCTACAAAGATCTCAAGGTGTGGCAGGCGGCGATCGACTTGGCTGTCGATTGCTACGAGTTCACCAAGGGATTTCCGAAGGAGGAAGCTTACGGTCTGACTGCTCAAATCCGCAGGGCTGCGACATCGATCGCGGCCAACATTGCTGAAGGTCACGGCCGTGAAGTCACGGGAAGTTTCGTTCAGTTCTTGCGGATTGCCCAGGGTTCGCTGAAGGAATTGGAAACGCATATGCTCATCTCGCAGAGGGTCGGCCTGATCCGCGAGATAGAGTTCAGGAAGATGACGGACAGATGCGACGAAATCGGCAGGATGCTGCGCGCGCTGATACGAAATCTTCAGGAGAAGCAATGAAACGGAATGCAACTATTCGCTATTCGCTATTCGCCATTCGCTTAGCTGACAGCGCATCTGGCCCGGAGCAGGCAGCATGACAGAACATAACGTCCGCAACTTCAACATCAATTTCGGACCGCAGCATCCGGCGGCGCACGGCGTTCTTCGTCTTGTCCTGGAGCTTGACGGCGAAATTGTGGAGCGTGTTGATCCGCATATCGGCCTGCTGCATCGCGGCACCGAGAAGCTGATCGAAACCAAGACCTATCTGCAGGCCGTTCCGTATTTCGATCGCCTCGATTACGTCGCGCCGATGAATCAGGAGCATGCCTATGCCCTGGCCGTCGAAAAGCTGCTCGGCATCGACATTCCGATCCGCGGCCAGCTGATCCGCGTGCTCTATTCGGAAATCGGCCGTATCCTGTCGCATCTTCTGAACGTCACGACGCAGGCCATGGACGTCGGCGCGCTGACGCCGCCGCTCTGGGGCTTCGAAGAGCGCGAAAAGCTGATGGTATTCTACGAGCGCGCCTGTGGCGCCCGTATGCACGCAGCCTATTTCCGTCCGGGTGGCGTCCACCAGGATCTGCCGCAGGAACTTGTCGAGGATATCGGCAAGTGGTGCGATCAGTTCCCGGGCAAGCTCGACGATATCGACGATCTGCTCACCGGCAACCGTATCTTCAAGCAGCGTAACGTCGATATCGGCGTCGTCTCGCTGGAAGACTGCTGGGCCTGGGGCTTCTCCGGCGTCATGGTGCGCGGTTCGGGCGCTGCCTGGGACCTGCGCCGTTCGCAGCCCTACGAGTGCTATTCCGATCTCGAATTCGACATTCCGATCGGCAAGAACGGCGACTGCTACGACCGCTACCTGATCCGCATGATCGAGATGCGGGAATCGGTCCGCATCATGAAGCAGTGCGTCAACCGCCTGCTGTCGGATGCCAAGACCGGTCCGTTCTCGTCTGTCGACGGCAAGGTCGTTCCGCCGAAGCGTGGCCAGATGAAGCGCTCGATGGAAGCGCTGATCCACCACTTCAAGCTGTATACCGAAGGCTATCACGTTCCGGCCGGCGAAGTGTACGCCGCCGTCGAAGCGCCGAAGGGCGAGTTCGGCGTCTACGTGGTCTCCGACGGCAGCAACAAGCCGTACCGCTGCAAGATCCGCGCCCCGGGCTATGCCCACCTCCAGGCAATGGACTTCATGTGCCGCGGTCACCAGCTGGCCGACGTCGCCGCCGTTCTCGGTTCGCTCGACATCGTCTTCGGCGAGGTTGACCGCTGATGAAAGGCGCCGTGCTCTCCGCAGCCCTTCTCCTCGTTGCCTCCTCGGCTCTCGCCCAGGACAACACGCAGGGATTCGGCCCGAAGCTTGGCGCAGAAGACGTGACGCCGCCAGGCGGGCGCGCTGCGATGGGGGAACTCTTGTCCAAGGGTTACGAAATCAAGGCCGCCGTGCCGAACGGCAAGAAATTCGTAGTGTTTTTGCAGAAAGACCAGTCGGCTTATGCTTGCGAGATGCAGTCTCTGACCGCTTCGCAGTGTGGCCCTCTAAACTGACAAGGCGTGAGGAAGAATGTCCGTTCGTCGACTAGCCGAAGATCAATTCCAGCCCGCCGCATTCGCCTTCAATGACGAAAACGCGGCATGGGCGGATAAGACGATCCAGAAATATCCCGCCGGCCGCCAGCAGTCCGCGGTCATCCCGCTGTTGATGCGGGCCCAGGAGCAGGACGGTTGGGTCACGCGCGCCGCGATCGAAAAGGTCGCCGACATGCTGGATATGGCCTATATCCGCGTGCTCGAAGTCGCGACCTTCTACACCCAGTTCCAGCTCGGTCCGGTCGGCACGCGTGCCCACGTTCAGGTTTGCGGCACCACGCCCTGCATGCTGCGCGGTTCGGAAAAGCTGATGGGCGTCTGCCGCAGCAAGATCCACCAGCATCCGTTCGAGCGGAACGCCGAGGGAACGCTGTCCTGGGAAGAGGTCGAATGTCTCGGGGCTTGCGTCAACGCACCGATGATCATGATCGGCAAGGACACCTACGAAGATCTGACGCCTGAGCGTCTCGAAGAGATCATCGACACGTTCAACGCCGGCAATGGCGCCAGCATCACCCCCGGTCCGCAGATCGACCGTCACTTCTCGTCGCCCGAAGGCGGCCCGACGTCGCTTCTGACAGAAGAGCCGAAGGCGAAGGCCAAGACCTCTGCCAAGAAGGCCGATGCCGACGCCGTCAGCGTTCCCCCGTCGGAAGCCGGCCGTCCGAAGAGCACGGATGCGGAAACCAATCCGACGCTGAAGACGCCGCACACGGCGCCGAAGGCTGCCGCCAAGAACGCTGCTGCTGAAGCGGCTCCGGCTGCTGCCGCGAAGCCTGCCAAGGCTGCTGCCGCTCCGGCCGCCGCGAAACCTTCCCTGGAAGACAAGAACCGTCCTGCCGGGATCGCCAAGCCGGATGCACCGGATGATCTCAAGCTGATTTCCGGCGTCGGTCCGAAGATCGAAGCTATTTTGAACGAACTCGGCATCTTCACCTTCGCGCAAGTCGGCGCGTGGAAGAAGGCTGAACGCGAATGGGTCGATGGATACTTGAATTTCAAGGGCCGCATCGAACGCGACGACTGGGTCAAGCAGGCCAAGGCGCTCGCCAAGGGCGGTGAAGCGGAATATATCAAGGTCTTCGGCAAGAAGCCGCGGTAAGAGGTGAAGCATGTTACAAGATAAAGACCGCATCTTTACCAATATCTACGGCCTCAAGGACAAGTCCCTGAAGGGCGCGATGAGCCGCGGCCACTGGGATGGCACCAAGCAGATCCTCGAAAAGGGTCGCGACTGGATCATCAACGAGATGAAGGCTTCCGGCCTTCGCGGCCGTGGCGGCGCAGGCTTCCCGACCGGTCTCAAGTGGTCCTTCATGCCGAAGGAATCCGACGGCCGTCCACACTATCTCGTCGTCAATGCCGACGAGTCGGAGCCGGGCACCTGCAAAGACCGCGACATCATGCGCCACGATCCGCATACGCTGATCGAAGGCTGCGTTATCGCCAGCTTCGCGATGGGCGCCAATGCTGCATACATCTACGTCCGCGGCGAATATATCCGCGAGCGTGAAGCGCTGCAGGCGGCGATCGACGAGTGCTACGATTACGGCCTGCTCGGCAAGAGCAACAAGCTCGGCTATCCGATGGACATCTACGTCCATCACGGCGCCGGCGCCTATATCTGCGGCGAAGAAACCGCGCTGCTCGAGAGCCTTGAAGGCAAGAAGGGCCAGCCGCGCTTGAAGCCGCCGTTCCCGGCCAACATGGGTCTCTACGGCTGCCCGACGACCGTCAACAACGTCGAATCAATCGCCGTTGCTCCGACCATCCTGCGCCGCGGCGCCGGCTGGTTCTCGTCGATCGGCCGTCCGAACAATGTCGGTACCAAGCTGTTCATGCTGTCGGGTCACGTCAACAAGCCGTGCACCGTCGAAGAAGAGATGGGCATCACCTTCCGCGAGCTGGTCGACCGTCATGCCGGCGGTATCCGCGGTGGCTGGGACAACCTGCTCGCCGTCATTCCGGGCGGCGCATCGTGCCCGATCGTTCCGGCCAAGGACATCATCGATTGCCCGATGGACTTTGACGGCCTGCGCGCTGTCGGCTCGTCCTTCGGTACCGCCGCCGCGATCGTCATGGACAAGTCCACCGACGTCATCAAGGCGATCGCCCGTATCTCGGCCTTCTTCAAGCATGAGAGCTGCGGCCAGTGCACGCCGTGCCGCGAAGGCACCGGCTGGATGTGGCGCGTCATGGAGCGCATGGCCAAGGGCAACGCTCAGAAGCGCGAAATCGATATGCTGTTCCAGGTCACCAAGCAGATCGAGGGACACACCATCTGTGCGCTCGGCGATGCTGCTGCATGGCCGGTCCAGGGTCTGATCCGCAATTTCCGTCCGGAGATCGAAGCGCGGATCGACCAGTACACGGCGAGCGCCATGGATCATGGCGCGGTTCTGGAAGCTGCGGAGTAAGCGATGACGAAGGCGTCAAGCAGCAAGGACAAGCAGGGAGCAGCCGATTTCTCGGCTGACTTCGGCCGTCTTGCTGCCGAGATGCTGGAGAATGCCCGCTCGATGCCGATCCATCCGCTGATGGCCCATCCGGCCGCGGCGATGGCGGCGGCAACCGCCGTCGGCATCGGCTTCTCGACGCAGATGGCCGGCGCTTTCTTCGGTGCGCTGCAAGGCGCCTTCGAAGCGACGAGCCGGATTGCCGAAGCGCTCGACGAAACGCCGCCTGAGGCTGCAAAGCCCGAGGTTCGCATCAAGCCGGAAAATATCCGGCCGGCGGCAGCCAAGAAGGCGGCCTTGTCGATCGTCGCTGCGCCTGAGCCTGTGGCTGCGAAGAAGCCGGCAAGCCGCGCCAAAAGGGCCGACGACCTGAAGCTCATTTCCGGCATCGGTCCGAAGCTGGAGCAGGTTTTGAACGCTAGGGGCATCCGCAGCTTCGCTGCGATCGCGGCCTGGAGCGATGCGGAAGCGGCAGCGATCGACGCAGAGCTCGGTTTCGACGGTCGGGTTGCCCGCGACGACTGGCGCGGTCAGGCCAAGGTTTTCGCGGCAAAGCGCCGCAAGCGGGTTTGAGTTTTTCCGGCTGACCCAAGCGGCCGGAGGGAATAAGGCAGGCGTGACGGAGCAGGGGTCTCGGTCAGGCAAGCCGATCGGGTCTCGGGTTCCCCGGGGCCGGGGAAAGACAATTTGGGCGACACCGGTGCTTGCGGGGACGAAATCCCGCCTGGCAGCGGTCATGTTGCAGAATAAGGTTTGTTTGCCGCCATCCGGCGAACGGGAAACAGGACTGAGTGACGATGGCAAAACTGAAGATTGACGGAAACGAGATCGAAGTCCCGGATCACTACACGCTCATCCAGGCGTGTGAGGAAGCCGGCGCTGAAGTTCCGCGCTTCTGCTTCCATGAGCGGCTGTCTGTCGCCGGCAATTGCCGCATGTGCCTCGTCGAGGTGAAGGGTGGCCCGCCGAAGCCGCAGGCTTCCTGCGCCATGGGCGTGCGCGATATCCGCGGCGGTCCGAACGGCGAACTGCCTGAGGTCTTCACCAACACGCCGATGGTCAAGAAGGCCCGCGAAGGCGTGATGGAATTCCTGCTGATCAACCATCCGCTGGATTGCCCGATCTGCGACCAGGGTGGCGAGTGCGACCTGCAGGACCAGGCGATGACTTTCGGCATCGACACGTCGCGTTATCAGGAAGACAAGCGCGCCGTCGAAGACAAGTATATCGGACCGCTCGTCAAGACGGTCATGAACCGCTGCATTCACTGCACGCGCTGCGTCCGCTTCACCACCGAAGTGGCCGGTATTTCCGAGCTCGGCCTGATCGGCCGCGGCGAAGACGCCGAAATCACCACCTATCTCGAGCAGGCGATGACCTCGGAGCTGCAGGGCAACGTCGTTGACCTCTGCCCGGTCGGCGCGCTGACCTCCAAGCCCTTCGCCTTCACGGCCCGCCCGTGGGAACTGAACAAAACGGAATCGATCGACGTCATGGACGCGCTCGGTTCTGCCATCCGCGTCGATACCCGCGGCCGCGAAGTCATGCGCGTCATGCCGCGCGTCAACGACCAGATCAACGAAGAGTGGATTTCCGACAAGAGCCGCTTCATCTGGGACGGCCTGAAGACGCAGCGCCTCGATCGCCCTTACGTCCGCAAGGGCGGCCGCCTGCAGCCGGCAAGCTGGGCCGACGCCTTCGGCGCCATCAAGACGGCAGTTGCCGGCACGACGGGCGAGAAGATCGGTGCGATCGCCGGTGACCTCGCAACCGTCGAGGAAATGTATGCCCTGCAGGAACTGGTAAAGTCGCTCGGTTCCGAGAACCTCGACTGTCGCCAGGATGGGGCGGCACTTGATCCGTCGCTCGGCCGCGCAAGCTACCTCTTCAACCCGACGATCCAGGGCATCGAAGACGCCGACGCGCTCCTCATCATCGGCGCCAACCCGCGCTTCGAGGCAGCCGTTCTCAACGCCCGCATCCGCAAGCGCTGGCGCCGCGGCGGTTTCCCGATCGGTGTGATCGGCGAAGCTGGCGAGATGCGCTACGACTACGAATATCTCGGCGCTGGCCCGGATACGCTGAAGGATCTCGTCGACGGCAACCATGCCTTCGCCAAGGTTCTTGCCGACGCCAAGAAGCCGCTGATCATCATCGGCCAGGGCGCCCTGTCGCGCGCTGACGGTGCAGGCGTTCTCGCCAGCGCCGCCAAGCTTGCCGGCACGGTCGGCGCCGTCACCGAAGGCTGGAACGGTTTCGCCGTCCTGCACACCGCGGCTGCCCGCGTCGGCGGTCTCGACCTCGGCTTCGTTCCGGGCGCCAAGGGCGTCAACGCAGCAGAGATGCTTGCCACGATGGACGTGCTGTTCCTGCTCGGTGCAGACGAACTCGATTTCAGCCGCAAGGCTGCGAAGTTCGTGGTCTATATCGGCTCGCACGGCGACAACGGCGCCCATAACGCCGACGTCATCCTTCCGGCTGCCGCCTATACCGAAAAGTCCGGCACCTGGGTCAATACCGAAGGCCGCGTTCAGATGGGCAACCGCGCCGGCTTCGCACCGGGCGACGCCCGCGAAGACTGGGCGATCCTGCGTGCGCTTTCCGACGTGCTCGGCAAGAAGCTTCCCTTTGATTCGCTTGGCGAATTGCGCGGCAAGCTCTATGCGGCATTCCCGCATTTCGCAGCCGTCGACGAGATTGCCGGAAGCGACAGCGCCAAAATTGCCGCAGTTGCGAAAAAAGCCGGGAAGATGAACAAATCCGGGTTTGCTTCACCGGTCAAAGACTTCTATTTGACGAACCCGATAGCGCGTGCCTCGGCTGTCATGGCCGAGTGCTCGGCATTGGCCCGCAACAACTTCAAAGTCGCGGCAGAGTAAGGGCAGGGGACTATGGATTCTTTCTTTCTCACCTATGTCTGGCCAGCGATCGTCATGATCGGCCAGTCGCTGCTTCTCCTGGTCTGCCTGCTGGTCTTCATCGCATATGTTCTGCTTGCCGACCGCAAGATCTGGGCTGCCGTCCAGCTGCGCCGCGGCCCGAACGTCGTCGGCCCCTTCGGTCTGTTCCAGTCCTTCGCTGACCTTCTGAAGTTCGTCTTCAAGGAACCGGTCATTCCGGCCGGCGCCAACAAGGTCGTTTTCCTGCTGGCACCGCTGGTGACCGTGCTTCTGGCGCTGTCCACCTGGGCGGTCATCCCGTTCTCCAACGGCTGGGTGATCGCCAACATCAATGTCGGCATTCTCTACATTTTCGCGATCTCGTCGCTCGAAGTGTACGGCATCATCATGGGTGGCTGGGCTTCGAACTCGAAATATCCGTTCCTCGGCGCGCTTCGCTCGGCAGCGCAGATGGTCTCCTACGAAGTCTCGATCGGCTTCGTCATCGTCACCGTTCTTCTCTGCGTCGGTTCGCTGAACCTGACGGACATCGTCATGGCGCAGCAGACCGGCCTCGGCACCATGCTCGGCCTGCCCAGCTCGTTCCTCGACTGGCACTGGCTGTCGCTGTTCCCGATGTTCATCATCTTCTTCATCTCGGCTCTCGCTGAAACCAACCGTCCGCCCTTCGACCTTCCGGAAGCGGAATCGGAACTGGTTGCCGGCTTCATGGTCGAGTACGGTTCCTCGCCGTACATGATGTTCATGCTCGGCGAATATGCGGCCGTCTGCCTGATGTGCTCGCTGACGACGATCCTGTTCCTCGGCGGCTGGCTGCCTCCGGTCGATTTCTGGCTCATCAACTGGGTCCCGGGCATCATCTGGTTCATGCTGAAGTCGTGCCTGGTGTTCTTCATGTTCGCGATGGTCAAGGCATTCGTGCCGCGCTACCGCTACGACCAGCTGATGCGCCTCGGCTGGAAGGTCTTCCTTCCGCTGTCGCTCGCCATGGTCATTATCGTTGCATTCGTGCTGAAGCTGATGGGATGGGCGTGATCATGACATCTCTCGTTTCCGGCAAATTTGGAGGTTGAAGATGGCAAGCTTGTCCAACGCCGTCAGCTCGCTGTTCCTCAAGGAATTCGTCGGCGCATTCTTTCTGTCGATGCGCTACTTCTTCGAGCAGAAGGCGACGATCAACTACCCGTTCGAAAAGGGTCCGGTTTCTCCGCGCTTCCGCGGCGAACACGCACTGCGCCGTTATCCGAACGGCGAAGAGCGCTGCATCGCCTGCAAGCTCTGCGAAGCGATCTGTCCCGCTCAGGCGATCACCATCGAGGCCGGCCCGCGCCGCAATGACGGCACCCGCCGTACGGTGCGTTACGACATCGACATGGTGAAGTGCATCTATTGCGGCTTCTGCCAGGAAGCCTGCCCGGTCGATGCGATCGTCGAAGGCCCGAATTTCGAATTCGCCACGGAAACCCGCGAAGAACTCTACTTCGACAAGCAACGGCTTCTGGACAATGGCGACCGGTGGGAACGCGAAATCGCGCGCAACATCGCGATCGACTCGCCGTACCGCTGATTGGAATTTGAAATGCCGCAGGGCAGGCGAGAGCCGCCCGCGGTCAACATGCACCGGAGCTTTGCTTGCCCTTCAGGGGTGGCGGAGCTTCATCGGGCAGGGAAACTCCCGGCTGCCCGGGGGAAGATGAAAAAGGCACCAACATGGGTCTGCAGGCTCTATTTTTCTATCTTTTCGCCTTCGTCGCGGTCGCGTCGGCGTTCATGGTCATCTGGGCAAAGAACCCGGTTCACTCGGTTCTGTTCCTGATCCTGACCTTCTTCAACGCCGCGGGCCTCTTCCTGCTGCTCGGCGCCGAGTTCCTGGCGATGATCCTGCTCGTCGTCTATGTCGGCGCGGTCGCGGTTCTCTTCCTCTTCGTGGTCATGATGCTCGACATCGACTTCACGGAGCTGCGCGCCGGCGTTCTTGAATATGCGCCGATCGGCGCGCTGATCGGCCTCATCCTCGCGGCCGAACTGATCGTCGTCATCGGCGGCAGCGTGATCTCGCCGGAGATCGCCAAGACCGTCGCCATGCCGATCCCGGCCCTGACGGAGCGCACCAACACGGCGGCTCTCGGCGACGTGCTCTATACGAACTACGTCTACTTCTTCCAGATCGCCGGTCTGGTCCTTCTCGTCGCGATGATCGGTGCGATAGTGCTGACGCTGAGGCACCGCACCAACATTCGCCGTCAGAATATTTCCCAGCAGGTTGCCCGCACGCCGGCGACCGCCGTCGAGGTGGTCACCGTCAAGCCGGGGCAGGGCCTCTAAGGGAAGGGACAAGGAACAAAGAACATGGTCATCGGTCTTTCCCATTACCTGACGGTCAGCGCCATCCTCTTCACGCTCGGCGTCTTCGGCATCTTCCTGAACCGCAAGAACATCATCGTCATCCTCATGTCGATCGAACTGATCCTGCTGGCGGTCAACATCAACATGGTCGCGTTCTCGTCGTTCCTCAACGACATCGTCGGCCAGGTTTTCGCACTTTTCATTCTGACGGTTGCTGCTGCAGAAGCCGCGATTGGTCTTGCAATTCTCGTTGTCTTCTACCGTAACCGCGGTTCGATCGCGGTCGAAGACGTCAATATGATGAAGGGCTGAGCGGCTCATGTTCCTCTATAAGGCTATTGTCTTTCTTCCCTTGATCGGCGCGATCATTGCCGGCCTTTTCGGCCGCGCAATCGGCGCCAAGGCATCGGAATACGTCACCAGCGGCCTGATGATCATCACCGCCGCTCTCTCCTGGTATGTCTTCTTCACTGTGGCGCTCGGCCACCCGGAAGGCGCCATCAAGGTGGACGTGCTGCGCTGGATCCAGTCAGGCGGCATCGACGTTTCCTGGTCGCTTCGGATCGATACGCTCACCTCGGTCATGCTGATCGTGGTCAACACGGTCTCGACGCTGGTGCACATCTACTCGATCGGATACATGCACCATGATCCGCATCGCCCGCGCTTCTTCGCCTATCTGTCGCTCTTCACCTTCGCCATGCTGATGCTGGTGACCTCCGACAACCTGCTGCAGATGTTCTTCGGCTGGGAAGGCGTGGGTCTGGCGTCCTATCTGCTGATCGGCTTCTGGTTCAAGAAGCCTTCGGCCTCGGCCGCGGCGATGAAGGCCTTCATCGTCAACCGCGTCGGCGACTTTGGCTTCGTGCTCGGCATTGCCGGCGTCTTCGTTCTCTTCGGCTCGATCAACTTCGACACGATCTTCGCCAACGCTTCGAACTTTGCCTCTCATGAAGGTGCGGAAGCTGCCAGCGAAGTGGTGCTGAACCTGTTCGGCATGCAGCTCGACAAGGGCCATGCGCTGACCGCCGTCTGCCTGCTGCTCTTCATGGGCGCGATGGGTAAGTCGGCGCAGTTCCTGCTGCACACCTGGCTGCCGGACGCCATGGAAGGCCCGACCCCGGTTTCGGCGCTCATTCATGCCGCGACCATGGTCACCGCCGGCGTCTTCCTCGTCGCCCGCATGTCGCCGCTGTTCGAACTGTCGCATGATGCGCTGACCGTCGTCACCATCATCGGCGCGATCACCGCCTTCTTCGCGGCAACGGTCGGCCTGGTGCAGAACGACATCAAGCGCGTCATCGCCTATTCCACCTGCTCGCAGCTGGGCTACATGTTCGTGGCTCTCGGCGTAGGGGCTTACGGCGCCGCAATCTTTCACCTCTTCACGCATGCCTTCTTCAAGGCCCTGCTGTTCCTCTGCGCCGGCTCGGTCATCCATGCCGTCGATGGCGAGCAGGACATGCGTTACATGGGCGGCCTGCGTCCGCACATCAAGGTCACCTTCTGGATGATGATGATCGGTACGCTTGCCATTACCGGCGTCGGCATTCCGTTCACGCCGGTCGGCTTCGCCGGCTTCTTCTCGAAGGACGTGATCATCGAGGCGACCTACGCGTCGCACTCGCCGGCAGCAGGCTTCGCCTTCACGCTGCTGGTCATCGCCGCCCTGTTTACCAGCTTCTATTCCTGGCGCCTGATCTTCCTGACCTTCTTCGGCAAGCCGCGCGCTTCCCACGAAGTCATGCATCACGTCCATGAATCGCCGCAGGTCATGCTCGTGCCGCTCTACATCCTGGCAATCGGCGCCGTCTTCGCCGGCTTCCTCTTCGAGGGCCGCTTCTATGGCGAAGAATATGCCGAATTCTGGAAGGGTGCGCTGTTCACGGCGAAGGAAAACGAACTGCTGGAGCATTTCCACCACGTTCCGGCCTGGGTCGCTCTCAGCCCGTTCATCGCCATGCTCGTCGGCTTCGTGACCGCCTGGTACATGTACATCAAGTCGCCGTCGACGCCGCGCGTTCTCGCGCAGCAGCACCGCGTGCTCTACCAGTTCCTGCTCAACAAGTGGTACTTCGACGAGCTCTACGACTTCCTCTTCGTCCGCTCGGCCAAGGCTCTTGGCAAGTTCCTGTGGCAGAAGGGTGATGTCGGCGTCATCGACACCTACGGCCCGAACGGCATTGCCGCGCGCGTCGTCGATGTGACGAACCGCGTGGTCCGCCTGCAGACCGGTTACCTCTATCACTACGCCTTCGCGATGCTGATCGGCATTGCCGCACTCGTTACCTGGATGATGCTCGGGAGTTCCTTCTGATGACCGATTGGCCTATTCTTACAACGGTCACCTTTCTGCCGCTCGTCGGCGTGGTGCTTCTGCTGCTGATGAACGAAAACGGTCCGAACGGCCGCCGCAACGTGCTCAACATCTCGTTGATCACGACCATCGTCACCTTCCTGCTTTCGCTTCTGATCTGGATCGGCTTCGATAACGCCAATCCGGGCTTCCAGATGATCGAGAAGCATGCCTGGCTCGGCACCGGCATCGGCTACCATGTCGGCGTCGACGGCATCTCCATGCTGTTCGTCATCCTCTCGACCTTCCTCATGCCCTTCTGCGTTCTCGCAAGCTGGCTGTCGGTCGAGAAGCGCCTGAAGGAATACATGATCGCCTTCCTCATCCTCGAAGTGATGATGGTCGGTGTCTTCGTGTCGCTCGATATCGTGCTCTTCTACGTGTTCTTCGAAGCCGGCCTCATCCCGATGTTCCTGATCATCGGTGTCTGGGGTGGCGCTAACCGCGTCTATGCGAGCTACAAGTTCTTCCTCTACACGCTGCTCGGCTCGGTGCTGATGCTGCTCGCCATCATGGCGATGTACTGGCAGGCCGGCACGACTGATATCTCGGCGCTGCTCGCCTACAAGTTCCCACCGCAGATGCAGACATGGCTATGGCTGGCCTTCTTCGCCTCCTTCGCCGTCAAGATGCCGATGTGGCCGGTTCATACTTGGCTTCCCGACGCGCACGTTCAGGCTCCGACGGCCGGTTCCGTCATCCTGGCAGGCGTGCTCCTGAAGCTTGGCGGCTACGGCCTGATCCGCTTCTCGCTCGGCATGTTCCCGGTCGCTTCCGACTTCTTCGCGCCGATGGTCTTCGCGCTGTCCGTCATCGCCATCATCTACACCTCGCTGGTGGCGATGATGCAGGACGACATCAAGAAACTGATCGCCTATTCGTCGGTTGCCCACATGGGCTACGTGACCATGGGCATCTTCGCCGCCAACATGCAGGGCGTGCAGGGTTCGATCTTCCAGATGCTGTCGCACGGCATCGTCTCTGGCGCGCTCTTCCTCTGCGTCGGCGTCGTCTATGACCGCACCCATACCCGCGAGATCGCGGCTTACGGCGGCCTGGTCAACAACATGCCGAAATACGCAGTGGCGATGATGGTCTTCACCATGGCGAACGTCGGCCTGCCGGGCACCTCGGGCTTCATCGGCGAATTCCTGACCCTGATCGGCGTATTCCGCGCCAACACCTGGGTCGCGCTCTTCGCCGCCACCGGCGTCATCCTCTCGGCTGCCTATGCTCTGTGGCTCTATCGCCGCGTGATCTTCGGTGCGCTGGAGAAGGAAAAGCTCAAGGCGCTTCTCGATCTGTCGCCGCGTGAGCAGATGCTGCTTTACCCGCTGATCGCGCTGACCATCCTCTTCGGTGTCTATCCGGCACCGGTCTTCGATGCGACGGCCGCTTCGGTGGATCTGCTGGTGAACAATTATACGGCCGCCGTACACGCAGCGCAGAACGTTGCGCTGTCGATGAACTGATGACGGGACTTTTTGGACATGAACGCTGAAACCATTCTTGCAAGCCTGCATCTCGCCGCGCCGGAGCTGATCCTCGCGGTAGGCGCCCTTGTCCTTCTGATGATCGGCGTCTTTGCGGGCGAGCGGTCGGGCCGCATGGTGAGCATCCTCGCCATGATCCTGTTCGCCGCTGCAGCGCTCTGGCTGATCTTCATCCCGTCGCAGGGCCTCGCCTTTGGCGGCGTCTATCAGGCGGACGGCTTCTCGCGCTTCATGAAGGTGACGGCGCTCACCGGCTCCTTCGTGGCGCTGTTCATGTCGCTCAGCCTTGCCAAGGAAAACCAGCTCGACAAGTTCGAGTTCCCGGTTCTCCTCGTGCTCTGCACGCTCGGCATCATGCTGATGATCTCGGCAAACGACCTGATCGCGCTCTATCTCGGCCTCGAACTGCAGTCGCTGGCGATCTACGTCGTTGCGGCGATCAACCGCGACAGCGTCAAGTCGACGGAAGCCGGCCTGAAGTATTTCGTTCTCGGCGCTCTCTCCTCGGGCATGCTGCTCTACGGCATGTCGCTGGTATACGGCTTCACCGGCCATACGCATTTCGCCGATATCGCCCAGGCGCTGAATGTCGAGGGCGCGCGTTCGCTCGGCCTTATCTTCGGTCTGGTCTTCATCCTCGCCGGTATCGCCTTCAAGATCTCGGCCGTGCCGTTCCACATGTGGACGCCTGACGTTTACGAGGGTGCGCCGACCCCGGTCACCGCCTTCCTGGCAAGCGCGCCCAAGGTCGCGGCCATGGCCATGATGACCCGTATCGTCATCACCGCCTTCCAGCCGATCATGGCTGACTGGCAGCAGGTCGTGGTCTTCATCTCGATCGCCTCGATGCTGCTCGGTTCCTTCGCGGCGATCGGCCAGAAGAACATCAAGCGACTGATGGCCTACTCGTCGATCGGTCACATGGGCTACGCGCTGGTCGGCCTCGCCGCCGGCAGCCAGACGGGCGTCTCCGGCGTCATGCTCTACATGGTCATCTACATGGTCATGACGCTCGGCTCCTTCGCGATCATCATGTCGATGCGCCGCAAGGATGGCACTGTCGTCGAAGCGATCGACGATCTCGCCGGTCTCTCCAGCACCAATCCCTTCATGGCGACCGTGCTGACGATCCTGATGTTCTCGCTCGCCGGCATCCCGCCCATGGCTGGCTTCTTCGCGAAGTATTTCGTCTTCGTCGCCGCCATCGAAGCCAAGCTCTATGCGCTCGCCATCATCGGCGTTCTCGCATCCGTCGTCGGCGCCTACTATTATCTGCGCGTCATCAAGCTGATGTGGTTCGATGAAGCCAAGGGCGAGTTCGCCCGCGTCTCCGGCGCCCTCAAGCTGGTCTACGGTCTCTCCGGCCTCTTTGTTCTCGCCTATGTTCTCATCGGCGGTCCGATCGGTGGTGCGGCTGAGCTGGCGGCAGCGACGCTGTTCTGATGATGTCTCCAGCGCGGCGCCGGATATCGCTCGGCGATATCAGGCACGAAGCCCTGACGGAGACGCCTTCGACCAACACAGAATGCCTTGCCCGGGCCCGGGCAGGGGACCCCGGCCTCCTCTGGGTGACCGCGGTCAGGCAGACCGGCGGCCGCGGCCGCCGCGGACGCCCCTGGGTCTCCGAACCCGGCAATCTCTATTCTTCCCTTCTCCTGATCGATCCGGCTCCGATGGAGCGCATGGGGTCGCTTCCGCTGGCAATTGCGGTGGCCGTCCATCAGGCGATCCGCCAGGTTCTGCCGCCGGGCGCCGAGCCGCTCGAGGTCAAGTGGCCGAACGACATCCTGATCGGACGCAAGAAGACCTGCGGCATCCTCGTCGAGGGCGAGCAGCTGCCCGACGGGCGCTATGCGCTGGTGATCGGCATCGGCATCAATGTCTCGGTCATGCCCGAGAATCCGATGTATCCGGTGACCTGCCTGCGCGATCAGGGTAGTTCAGCTTCGCCTGAGGAGCTCTTCGCCCATCTCTTCGCTTCCATGGCTGAAGTGCTGGATGTCTGGGATGCCGGGCGCGGCATCAAGGAGATCACCGCACGCTGGCGCGAGGTCGCCTGTGGCGTCGGCGAGAAGATTACCGTGAATTTACCGGACAGGTCGATTTCCGGCCATTTCGCCGGAATTGATGATAATGGGCTGTTGATGCTCGATACCGGCGCAGGCAGGATGATGCAGATCGCCGCCGGCGACGTTTTCTTTGGATAGTAGGACCTTATGGCGAAACAAGACGAACTGGTATTTCTTCCGCTGGGCGGCGTCGGCGAGATCGGCATGAATCTCGCTCTGTACGGCTATGGTCCTGCGGATCACCGCCAGTGGATCATGGTCGATTGCGGCGTGACCTTCCCGGGTCCGGACCTGCCCGGCGTCGATCTCGTGCTGCCCGATATCCGCTTTCTCGCCACCGAGCGCAAAAGCCTGAAGGCGATCATCATCACCCATGCGCATGAAGACCACTACGGCGCGCTGGCCGATCTCTGGCCGGGCCTCAATGTTCCGGTCTACGCCTCGCCCTTCACAGCCGGCCTGCTCGAAGCCAAGCGCAATTTCGAGAAGGATGCGATCGGCGAAGTGCCGGTGACGATCTTCAAGGCGGGCGACACGATCAATGTCGGCCCCTTCTCGATCGAAGGTGTCGCCGTCAACCACTCGATCCCCGAGCCGATGTCGCTGATGATCCGCACGCCGCTCGGCAACGTCATTCATACCGGCGACTGGAAGATCGACCACGAGCCGTCGCTCGGGCCGCTGACCGATGAGAACCGCTTCCGCCAGCTCGGCGACGAAGGCGTTCTGGCGATGATGTGCGATTCCACCAACGCCCTGCGGGATGGCGTCTCGCCCTCGGAGAAGGACGTCTCGGAAAGCCTGCGCAAGATCATCGAGAATGCCGAAGGGCGTGTCGCGATCACCACCTTCTCTTCGAATGTCGGCCGCATCCGCACCGTCGCCGAGGCTGCCGAAGCGGCCGGCCGCGAAGTGCTGCTGCTTGGAAGCTCGCTGAAGCGCGTCGTCGACGTGTCGCGCGACATCGGCCTGATGGAAGGCATCAAGCCGTTCATCGCCGAGGAAGAATACGGCTACATCCCGCGTGACAAGGTCGTGGTGATCCTGACCGGCAGCCAGGGCGAACCGCGTGCGGCACTCGCCAAGCTTTCGCGCGACGAGATGCGCAACGTCGCGTTTGCTGCCGGCGACGTCGTCGTCTTTTCCTCGCGCGCCATTCCGGGCAACGAGAAGGCGATCCAGGACATCAAGAACGGCCTCGTCGAGCAGGGCGTCCATATCATCACCGACAGCGAAGCGCTGGTCCACGTATCCGGCCATCCGCGCCGCAACGAGTTGCAGAGGATGTACCAGCTGGTGCGTCCGAAGATTCTCGTGCCGGTGCATGGCGAAGCGACGCATCTGACGGCGCATAAGGAACTGGCGGAGCAATCGGGCATCGCAAGCGTGCCGCGCGTGCGCAACGGCGATATCCTGCGCCTCGCGCCGGGTCCGGCCGAAGTCATCGACGAAGCACCGCATGGTCGCATCTACAAGGACGGCTCGCTGATCGGCGACTTCGACGAGATGGGCATCGGCGAGCGAAAGAAGCTCTCCTATGTCGGTCATGTCTCGGTCAATATCCTCCTCGACAGCCGCTATGACATTATCGGCGAACCGGATCTCGTGGCGCTTGGCCTGCCGGTCTACGACGACGAGGGCGACGAGCTCGAGGATGTTCTCTACGACGCCGTGGTCGGTGCCATCGAAAGCATTCCGCGCGCCCGCCGCAAGGATATCGACATGCTGCAGGAGGCCGCCCGCCGCGCCGTTCGCGCCGCCGCCAACCATGCCTGGGGCAAGAAGCCTGTCGTCACCGTCTTCGTCAACAAGGTCTGATGATGCTCGGGCGGGTCAACCACATCGCGCTCGCCGTTCCCGATCTTGCCGCCGCGGTGGCGAGCTACCGGGAGACGCTGGGTGCGGTGGTTTCCGCTCCGCAGTCCCTGCCGGAGCATGGCGTCACTGTCGTCTTTGTCGAGCTTGAGAACACCAAGGTCGAACTGCTTGAACCGCTCGGCGAAGACTCGCCGATCGCGGCCTTCCTCGAGAAGAGCCCGTCGGGCGGCATGCACCACATCTGCTATGAGGTTGACGACATCATCGCAGCCCGTGACCACCTCGCCGCCTCCGGGGCGAGGGTGCTCGGCAATGGCGAGCCGAAGACCGGCGCCCATGGCAAGCCGGTGCTCTTCCTCCACCCGAAGGATTTCTTCGGCACGCTGATCGAGCTGGAACAGGTCTGACCTGCCTCTGCGGCAGAGTGACCTAGTCCCCGGCATCGGGCATGGCAGGATTTGAGCTTTGCGCCGTTCCACTCTATAAGCGCGGCGTTGCGATGGTCGTAACGCGATTTGGGACCCGCCATGCTGCAGATTTTCCTACAGGGCTTCGCCGTCTATTTCATCGTCTGGTGGATCACGCTATTCGCCGTTCTGCCGATCGGCCTGCGTACCCAGGCGGATGACAACGAGGTGGTGCTCGGCACGGTTCCCAGCGCTCCGGCGCGCTTCCGGCCGCTCTTCGTCTTTTCGCTGACGACGATAATTTCGGCGATCGTTTACGGTGTCTGGTACGTCTCCTCGACCTATTTCGGCTGGGGCTTCGACGCTCTACCGCAGATTGGCCCGAGCTTCACGATCGAATAGGGCTTTTGCTCAAACTTTGAGCATATGTGTTATCCGTCACGAAAGTGCCATCATACGCTTGTCATCAACATGATGCACAGAGCTCACGCGGCGACACAGGTGTCTGCCGCAACGTCAATTCTCTGATGTTCACGTTAGGGAAGGGGCCGAAAACCAAAAAAAAACAAGGCTAAAAGCCTTGTTTTAAGTATCGCGTGATCTGTAACCGTTGCCGGGGCTGCGACGAGCGCGCCTAAGATCTGATCCTCCCAAGACTTGACCGCGAATTGGCAAGAATTTATCTCCTTGCCTGTTTTGTGAGCTGAAACTAGCTCAAAGATTGGGCTTTGTCACCAGCTTTTTTTGCATTTTTGCTACAGTCGGGCAAAAAATTCCTGTTGACAAGATTTTGATGCAAGCCCTTATAAACGCGCGATTTTTTCTGCATTTGCGTTTTGCGGGCCTTTACTTGCGTCTGCGGAAGGCTGCTTGCGCTGCTCGCGGGTTTCTTTCCGGCTGCGAAGCAGCTATGAACGCTCCCACTATTAACGATTGCCGTCGATTCCGCGATTGAGCGGAATCCCAACTGCTCTGGAATCCGTCATGCGTCTGTCCCGCTACTTCCTGCCCATCCTGAAGGAAAACCCCAAGGAGGCGGAAATCGTCTCCCACCGGCTGATGCTGCGCGCCGGCATGATCCGCCAGCAGTCGCAGGGTATCTATTCCTGGCTGCCGCTCGGCAAGCGCGTTCTCGACAAGGTGAACAACATCATCCGCGAGGAGCAGAACCGCGCCGGCGCCATCGAGCTGTCGATGCCGACGCTGCAGTCCGCCGAGCTCTGGCAGGAAAGCGGCCGCTACGATGCCTATGGCAAGGAAATGCTGCGCATCAAGGACCGCCAGGACCGTCCGATGCTCTACGGCCCGACCAATGAGGAAATGGTCACCGATATCTTCAGGGGTTACGTCAAGTCCTACAAGAACCTGCCGCTGAACCTCTATCACATCCAGCTGAAGTTCCGCGACGAGATCCGTCCGCGCTTCGGCACCATGCGCTCGCGCGAGTTCATGATGAAGGATGCCTATTCCTTCGATCTGACGAAGGAGGGGGCGATCCACTCCTACAACAAGATGTTCGTGGCCTACCTGCGCACCTTCGATCGCCTGGGTCTGCGCGCCATTCCGATGCGCGCCGATACCGGCCCGATCGGCGGCAACCACAGCCACGAGTTCATCATCCTTGCCGATACCGGCGAGTCGGAAGTGTTCTGCCACAAGGATTTCGTCAACTTCGACATTCCGGAAGCCGACACGGATTTCGACAGCGTCAAGGGCCTGGAAAGCGTCTTCAACAAGTGGACGTCGCTCTATGCCGCTACCTCCGAAATGCACGACGAGGCGGCTTTCAACGCGATCCCCGAAGGCGAACGCCTGTCGGCACGCGGCATCGAAGTCGGCCACATCTTCTATTTCGGCACGAAATATTCCGAGCCGATGGGCGCCAAGGTGCAGGGTCCCGACGGCAAGGAACACAATGTTCACATGGGTTCCTACGGTATCGGCCCGACACGCCTTGTTCCCGCCATCATCGAAGCATCGCATGATGAGAACGGAATCATCTGGCCGGCCTCCGTCGCGCCGTTCGATGCGATCGTGATCAACATGAAGGCCGGCGATGCCGCCTGCGACAGCGCCTGCGAAAAGATCTACGCAGCGCTCTCCAAGGGTGGCAAGGACGTCCTCTATGACGATACCGATGATCGCGCCGGAACGAAGTTCGCGACGGCGGACCTGATCGGCGTTCCCGTTCAGATCATCGCCGGCCCGCGCGCGGTCGCGAACGGCGAAGTGGAAGTCAAGGACCGCAAGACGGGCGCCCGCGAAACGATGACCATCGACGCGGCAATCAATAAGCTCTTGGGCTGATAACGGAGGCGAAATGGCAGAGGCGGCAGTGGACAAGCGGGGTTCGAAATCCGGCTTCGGTCCGGCGAGCAAGCCATTTTCCACCTTCGAACGCATGGTCGCCTGGCGCTATCTGCGCGCCCGGCGCAAGGAAGCCTTCATTTCCGTCATCGCCGGCTTCTCCTTCGTCGGCATCATGCTCGGCGTCGCGACGCTGATCATCGTCATGGCGGTGATGAACGGCTTCCGCACCGAGCTGATCTCGCGCATTCTCGGCATCAATGGTCACATGATCATCCAGCCGGTCGATGCGCCCTTCAACGATTATGCGGCGCTGACGGAGAAGTTCGCGGCCGTGCCCGGTATCCGGATGGCCCTGCCGCTCGTCGAGGGGCAGACGCTGGCCTCCGGTCAGGCGGGTGCAGGCACCGGCGCGCTGGTTCGCGGCATTCGTCCTGAAGATCTCACTAAGCTGAAGACCGTCTCCGACAACATCAAGTCGGGCGATCTCGTCGGCTTTGCCTCCGGGCAGGGTGTGCTGATCGGCTCCGGCATGGCCAACCAGCTCGGCCTGCAGGCGGGCGACACGATCACCCTGATTTCGCCGGAGGGCGACGTGACGCCCATGGGCATCAATCCGCGGGTGAAGTCCTACACGGTCTCCGGCATCTTCGAGATCGGCATGTCGGAATATGATTCCGCCATCATCTATATGCCGCTCGAGGAATCGCAGCTCTATTTCAATGCCGAAGGCGTCGTTCAATCGATCGAGCTCTTCGCCGACAACCCTGATGATATCGACAATCTGAGGCCGAAGGTGGAGGCCGCAGCCGGGCGCCAGATCGCCATCACCGACTGGCGCCAGCGCAACCAGACCTTCTTCTCGGCGCTGCAGGTCGAGCGTAACGTCATGTTCATGATCCTGACGCTGATCGTTCTCGTCGCGGCGCTGAACATCATTTCCGGCCTGATCATGCTCGTGAAGGACAAGGGAAGCGATATCGCCATCCTGAGAACGATGGGCGCGAGCTCCGGCGCCATCATGCGCATCTTCTTCATGACGGGTGCGGCGATCGGCATCGTCGGCACGCTCGCCGGCGTTCTGCTCGGTGTCATCGTCTGCGTCAATATCGAGTCGATCCGCCAGTTCTTCTCCTGGGTCACGGGGACCGTGCTCTTCAATCCGCAGCTCTATTTCCTCAGTCAGCTGCCGGCCGAAATGAGCATCAGCGAGACGACCTCGGTCGTCATCATGGCGCTGACGCTCTCCTTCCTCGCGACCATCTTCCCGGCCTGGCGCGCCTCGCGGCTCGATCCGGTCCAGGCGCTCAGATACGAATAAGGAATGCTGAACTCCATGAAACGCAATGTCGTTCTCAAGCTTTCCGGCGTCGAGCGTCACTACGGGCAGGGCGATACGCTTCTGTCTATCCTGAAGAAGGCCGATTTCACGCTGAACAGCGGCGAGATCGTCGCACTCGTCGCTCCGTCAGGAACCGGCAAGTCGACCCTGCTGCACGTCGCTGGCCTGCTGGAACATCCGGATGCCGGCGAAGTGGCCATCAACGGCCATGCCTGCGACGGCCTTACCGACGAGAAGCGCACGGCGATCCGCCGGTCCGAGATCGGCTTCGTCTATCAGTTCCATCATCTGCTGCCGGAATTTTCCGCACAGGAAAACATCATGATGCCGCAGATGATTTCGGGGCTTCCCCGCAAGGAAGCGGCCGAACGCGCCAAGCAGCTGCTCGATTACATGCGTATCGGTCATCGCGGCGCCCATCGCCCGGGCGAACTCTCCGGCGGCGAGCAGCAGCGCGTGGCGATCGCCCGCGCCGTTGCCAATGCACCGAGCCTGCTTCTCGCCGACGAGCCGACCGGCAACCTCGATCCGGAAACGGCCAATTACGTCTTCGATGCGCTGGAAGCTCTGGTGCGCCAGTCTGGTCTCGCGGCCCTGATCGCCACGCACAATCACGAGCTCGCCGGCCGCATGGACCGCCGTGTCACGATCAGCGACGGCAAGGTCGTCGACTTCTAAGAGCGGACCAGACCTCAGAGCCGGATCAGGCCGCCGCGGTAATCCAGTTCATAGGCGCGCCGTTCCGCGACGATGATCATTTCCATGCCACGGAAATGCGCGCAGTCGCCGTCGCTGCTGTCGATATAGAGGCCGAAGGCGTGCTCGTATTCCATGCCGCCGAGAAAGCGCTTCTGTTCGGCATACATCGACGACAGGGCCGCCTTGATGACGGCGCCGGCGCGGCTGCCGTCGATCAGTCCGGGCTCGATGATGTGGCCGAAATAGTTCATCGTCCAGACCGGTTCGCCGTTCAGCCAGACGGTCTCCTGGCCGGCAAAATCCGTTCCGCCAAAATAGCTGTCGAGATAGCGCCATTCGCCGCGTTCGTAGCCGGTGTCGTGCGACCCCGGACGGCATGCCAGCAAGGCATCGCCGCCGCCCACATAGGTCTTCGATTTCGCCTCGACGATGAAGTCGTTGAGCAGGGTGAGATACATGGCGCGCCTCCGGCCCATGTTCTCGCAAATGCCCGGCTTCTTGTAAAGAACAAAAAGAGAACAGGCTAGTTGCCGCAGATCGACTGTCCGGTCTCGTCCTTCCAGTCGGCGATGGCGATCGTGCGCGGCTCGGCTTTCACGTCCTTGCCGTCCTTCTGAAGCTTGCCCGTCAACGCATTGTAGTCGCAGGTGCCGCCGCCGTCCGGATCAAGCGTATCGTAATGGCTGTAGGTGTAGCCGGCGATGACGAACTGGCTGTTGCGATAGGCGAGCGTAAGAGTCTGCTCCCAGCGGTCGCGGCCGATGGCGCTGTTCTGCGTATGGATGGCGATCGAACTCTTGCCCGCCGCCTTGACCGACGGCTCTTGGCCGTAAATGCCTTCCGGCACCGTGGTGCCCCAGATCTTGCCGGGCGCGCTGGTCGCAAGCCGCAACAGGTCGTGGTCGTCGCGCAGGTAGATATAGATGCCGAGCTGATCGTCGTCGGCATCATCGGCGGCTTCGGCGAGCAGCGCCAGGTCCGGCTTGCCGTCACCGTTCCAGTCGCCGATGGCCGCATCGACGACACGGGCGGGATCGAAGTCGGCCCCGAACGCGGCATGAGCCGATAGCAGGGCGGCGGCAAAGATGAATCGGCGCATGTTCGTCTCCTGTTCCGTGTTAACCAAACAGAAAACAATCCTGTTGACAACGGAACAATAGCGGAACAAAATAAAAACATAACGAGTAAAGGAGAGCCAAATGACTGACATGATCCGTGACGTCGCAGCATTCACCTCCATCGCGATGTTCGTTGCCAGCTTCTCGCTGATCCTCATGGCAATGTAATTTTTCAGGGGACCGCATGGCTGCCATGCGGTTCCGAACGGGGTCTTCTTCTGGACATCTCCGCGGCCACGACCGACAATGGCGCCGATTCATACGGGCGATTGAAGGGACGTGTCATGGCGGAAGCAGAGAGCGGATTTATCGGCGGAACGCCGGGCTTCGTTCATCTGCGCGTGCACTCGGCCTATTCGCTGCTCGAGGGGGCGCTGCCGCTGAAGAAGGTGCTCTATAAGGCCGCCGGCGATAGCCAGCCGGCGATCGCCATCACCGATACGAACAACCTGTTCGTCGCGCTGGAATTCTCGCAGAAAGCCATGGACGAAGGCCTGCAGCCGATCATCGGCTGCCAGCTGTCGATCGACATGGAAGACGGCCTGGAGATCGAAAAGCGCGGCGGCCAGCAGATGATGGGCAAGCTCCCGTCGATCGTCGTTCTTGCTACCAGCGATGACGGCTACGAGCGTCTCGTCGATCTCGTCAGCCGCGCCTATCTCGGTGGCGAAGACGGTCAGGCGATCCACATCCGCTCATCCTGGCTCGAAGAGGCGGGCACCGAGGGTCTGATCGCATTGACGGGTTCGCTCGGCGGCCCGGTCGACATGGCTCTGAAGCAGGGGCATCTTGCGCCTGCGGTGTCCCGGCTGCTGACGCTGAAGTCACTCTTCGGTGACCGGCTTTACGTCGAGCTGCAGCGCCACGGCACCTATGACAAGCGTCATGAGCAGAAGATCATTGGTCTCGCCTATGAGCACGACCTGCCGTTGGTCGCCACCAACGAGGCCTTTTTCCCGACGCGCGACGATTACGACGCCCACGATGCACTGATGGCTGTCGCCCACAACGCCATCGTTTCCGACGACAGCCGCTTCCGCCTGACGCCGGATCATTACCTGAAGAGCCGCGCCGAGATGGCGAAGCTCTTTGCCGATCTGCCGGAAGCGCTTGAGAACACGATCGAGATCGCCCGGCGCTGCTCCTTTGTTCTGAAGACCCGCAAGCCGATCCTGCCGCGCTTCACCGGCGCCACCGCCGATCCCGAGGAAGCCGAACGCGCCGAGGCCCTGGAGCTTCGCCGCCAGGCGGAGGAGGGGCTCGACATGCGCCTCGAAACCCTCGGCATGTCGGCAGGCTACGAGGAGAAGGACTACCGCGAGCGGCTGGAATTCGAGCTCAGCGTCATCGAGCGCATGAAATTCCCGGGCTACTTCCTGATCGTTGCCGACTTTATCAAATGGGCCAAGCAGCATGACATCCCGGTCGGCCCGGGCCGCGGTTCGGGTGCGGGTTCGCTCGTTGCCTATGCGCTGACCATCACCGACGTCGATCCGCTGCGTTTCTCGCTGCTCTTCGAACGCTTCCTCAACCCGGAACGCGTCTCGATGCCCGACTTCGATATCGACTTCTGCCAGGATCGCCGCGAAGAGGTGATCCGCTACGTGCAGAAGAAATACGGCCGCGAGCAGGTCGCCCAGATCATCACCTTTGGTTCGCTGCAGGCCCGCGCCGCATTGCGCGACGTCGGCCGCGTGCTCGAGATGCCCTATGGCCAGGTCGACAAGATCTGCAAGATGGTGCCCAACAACCCAGCCAATCCGACGCCCTTGCACAAGGCGATCGAGGAAGATCCGAAGTTCCAGGAAGAGGCCGACAAGGAGCCCGTCGTCGCCCGTCTCCTCGATATCGCCCAGAAGATCGAGGGCCTCTACCGCCATGCCTCGACCCACGCCGCCGGTATCGTCATCGGCGACCGTCCGCTGTCGAAGCTGGTACCGATGTACCGCGATCCGCGCTCAGACATGCCGGTCACCCAGTTCAACATGAAATGGGTCGAACAGGCCGGTCTCGTGAAGTTCGACTTCCTCGGCCTGAAGACGCTGACCGTCTTGAAGGTCGCCGTCGATTTCTGCAAGAAACGCGGCATCGAGGTCGATCTCGCCTCTATCCCGCTCGACGACAAGCTGACCTACGAGATGCTGTCCCGCGGCGAAACCGTCGGCGTGTTCCAGGTGGAAAGTGCGGGCATGCGCAAGGCGCTGATCGGCATGAAGCCCGACTGCATCGAGGACATCATCGCGCTCGTGGCGCTCTACCGTCCGGGCCCGATGGAGAACATCCCGACCTACAATGCCCGCAAGCACGGTGAGGAAGAGGTCGAGTCGATCCATCCGACGATCGACTATCTCCTGAAGGAAACCCAGGGCGTTATCGTCTACCAGGAGCAGGTCATGCAGATCGCTCAGGTTCTCTCGGGCTATTCGCTCGGTGAGGCCGACCTGCTGCGCCGCGCCATGGGTAAGAAGATCAAGGCGGAGATGGACCAGCAGCGCGAGCGCTTCGTCGACGGCGCCGTCAAGAACGGCGTGTCGAAGCCGCAGGCCGACAACATCTTCGAGCTGCTGGCGAAGTTCGCGAACTACGGCTTCAACAAGTCGCACGCCGCCGCCTACGCCATCGTCTCCTACCAGACGGCCTACATGAAGGCGCATTATCCGGTCGAGTTCCTGGCGGCGTCGATGACGCTCGATATGTCGAATACCGACAAGGTCAACGACTTCCGTCAGGATGCCAAGCGCCTCGGCATCGAGGTCATCGCGCCCTCGGTACAGACCTCGTTCCGCCAGTTCGAAACCGGCGACCAGCGGATCTATTATGCGCTGGCAGCGCTGAAGGGCGTTGGCGAAAACGCCGTGGAACACATTGTCGAGGTGCGCGGCGACAAGCCCTTCGCCAGCATCGAGGATTTCTGCCTGCGCATCGATCCCCGCCAGGTGAACCGCCGCGTCCTGGAAAGCCTGATCTTCGGCGGCGCTTTCGATTGCTTCAATATCGACCGCGCCCAGCTTTCGGCCGGTCTCGACCGCGTGCTTGGCTATGCCCAGCGCGCCCAGGAAAACAAGCTGAGCGGCCAGTCGGATATCTTCGGCGGTGCCTTGTCATCAGGTCCCGAGAAGATCGCGCTGCCGCCATTCTCGCCCTGGCTTGCTTCGGAGCGCCTGCTCAAGGAATTCCAGGTCCTCGGCTTCTACCTGACGGCCCACCCGCTCGATACCTACAACAGCCTGCTGCAGAAGATGCGCGTCCAGACCTTCGCGGATTTCTCGGCAGCGGTGAAGCAGGGTGCCGCCAACGGCCGTCTCGCCGGTACCGTGATCTCCAAGCAGGAACGCAAGACGAAGACCGGCAACAAGATGGGTATCATCGTCTTCTCGGATTCGTCCGGCCAGTTCGAATCCGTGCTGTTCTCGGAAATGCTGAACCAGTACCGCGACGTGCTGGAGCCCGGAAAATCCTTCGTCATCACGGCAACCGGCGAAGAGCGCCCGGAAGGGGTCAGCCTGCGCCTGCAGACCATTCAGTCCCTGGAAGAGAAATCGCTGCAGATGCAGAAGGCGCTGCGTGTCTATGTCCGCGATTCCGGCCCGCTGAAGGCGGTCGCTGCCCATCTGAACGCCAGGGGCGACGGCCTGGTGTCCTTCATCGTCATCAAGGAAGATGGCAAGCGCGAGGTCGAGGTGGCCTTGCCACAGAAATACCGGATCACGCCCGAGATCGCGGCCGCCTTGCGGGCCGCTCCGGGGATCATCGATGTCGAGCTTGTCTAGCGCGTAATGGTGATGAAATCGGTGCCGGCACCGGTTTCCGGGCCGATGCCGGTATCGGATATCGTCATCGTCGAACCGGCGGCCAGCAGCGCATCGACGCGCTTGCGGGTGTCGTCCGGAATATGGATACGCGACAGCGCGTTGCTGATCGGGCTGCCCATGATGATAGAGCCCTCCTGCGTTTTGATGCCCAGCCGCTTCATCGTCTGCGCCGGCAGATCGTTGTCGAGCGTCAGACCGAGCCAGTCGGCCGTGCCGTTTTCCTGATCGACCTTGTGTAGCGTGAAGAAATGCGTTCCGAGCGCCAGCTGCGGATTGTCGATGATCACAGGCGCCTCGAACAGCGGCTTGAAATCCTGGCGGATCATAAGCACGCCGTTCGGCGGTTCACCTTTGCCGACGGCTGCGTAAACTTCCCTTAGGAGAGTATCGCTGGTCAGCGTCCGGTCGCCCTTGAACTGCGCGGGGCGCAAGGCCTTGAAGGCGTTGATCGCCTGCACCGTCGAGGGACCGATCAGGCCATCGGGATTGCCGGCGTTGAAGCCCAGCTGGTTGAGAAAGGTCTGGATGTCGATGATCGCCTCGCGCTGGGCGCGCCGGGTGATCAGGATGCGGACCGGTTCGAGGTTTTCGGGCGTTGCCGCGACGGGCGGGATCAGCGAGGCGGGGACCGTGTTCATCGCCAGCTGCACCGGCTCGCCATCGCTGCTGCCGATTGCCGGGCGCAGCTGAACATCGGAAAGCAGCAGCGCCGGTTCCGGCGCATTCGGCCGGAACAGCGCCGGATGGTCGATCGGTTCGGGCGCCACGGCTGCATTGCTGATGATGACGGGAACGCTGAGGTCCGTCATCTTGTAGAGTTCCTTGGCAAAGGCCGCCGGCATGCGCACGCAGCCGTGCGAAGCCGGGTAGCGCGGCACGGAATTCGACTCGTGCAGCGCAATGCCGGACCAGGTCAGCCGTTGCATCCAGGGCATCGGTGCCGCCGAATAGAGATTGGATTCGTGATATTTCTTCTTCTCGAGCACCGAGAAGATGCCGCTCGGCGTCGTGTGGCCGGGCTTGCCGGTCGACACCTTCGAGGTCGCGACGACCTCCGCGCCGTCATAGACGGCAAGCGACTGCTTGTCCTTGGAGACGATGATTTGCAGCGTCCGGGCGTCTGCTGCGAGAGCAGGGTTCACCAAGGCGGTCGCCGACAACAAGCCGAGGCCGAAAACAATACGCGAGAACATGTTACCCAACCAATACGCAATACTTGGCCGGGACAATATTCGACGAAGTTTAAGGAAGGCTTGATCCGGAACGTCCGCTATTGCTTGTCACGCATTAGTGATCAGATGCTGCTTATTGTAGGGTGGTTGAATATATGCCAGTCTGCCTGGGCTAAGCGGTTGGGAGCCCCGCCATGTACGTCGATATTGTATCCGCGTTCGACGAACTCGACAGACTGCGTCCGGATTGGGAAGCGGTCTACGATGCCGATCCGGAATCGAACTATTTCATGTCCTGGAACTGGATGCGGCGTTATCTCGAGACCCGCGGCAACTGGTATGTTCTCGCCGCGAGGCCCGCCGAGGGCGCAGCCTATGTCGCCTTCCTGCCGCTGCAGATCCGCCTGGACTTCGAGCCCGGCCACGGCTTCTACAATGCCATCCACATGGCCGGCATGCCGTTCTCCGTCTATAGCGGCATCCTCTCTCTGCCGAGTGAAATGAGCGATGCCATGGCGGCCTTTGCCGCTTGCCTCCAGAGCTTCAACTGGCGCCGTTTGAACCTCGACGAGATCTACCTCTCGGACGAACGCCTGCAGGCGCTGATCGGCAGCTTCCCGCGCGCCGATTTCGCCCCGGCCAAGGTGGTGCGTGCCAGCCACATCACCGATGCCGGCGAAGACATAGATCACGACGCCTATGTCTATATTCCGTTGCCGGATGACTTCGAGACGTTTCTGAGCGACCGTCTGAGCTCGAAAACCCGCCGCAACGCCCGCGTGGCGCTGCGCGACCTTGCGAACGGCAGGCATGGGCTGCACATCACCCATACGACAGGCGAGACATTCGAGCAGAACCTCGAGACCTTCTATGCCATGTGGAATGCGCAATGGGGCGTGCGCCAGCCGGAATACGCGAAGGGAATCATCGACGGCTGCCGCAAGATGCTGCGCGGTTCGTTCGATGACGGATCGCTTTTCGTGCCGGTGCTCTGGGAGGGCGACAGGGCGGTCGCAGCGCAAATCCTTTATCTCGATCACAAGAAGAAGACGATGATCTGCTTCATCGGTGGCCGGGATAGCAAGGCGCAGTCTCACAGCCCCGGCTTCACGCTGCATTGCTACTGCCTGCGCTGGGGGATCGAGAATGGCTACCGGGTCTACGACCTCGGTACCGGCGACTACGCCTACAAGTTCATCTTCGGGGCAGAACAGCATCAGGTCGAGCGGCGGCGGATCATGACGGTATCGGAGCGCAATATCGGCGATCGCCTCGATCCGCGATCACTGGATGCCGTCTGCACCCGCGCCTCACATATGGCCGCGAAAGGTGATCTGGAGAATGCCGCACTCTGCTGCCGGCAGATTCTCGCGGCCGATCCGGATCATGCACGCGGCCGCGCCCTCTGGGCCAATCTCGAATCCGCCCGCCGCCGGCCCGCCAATGCGAGCGAGCTTGATGCACTCATGCAGACCGCGGTCAGCGATCACCGCCGGGGCGCGCTCGACCGTGCCGCGTCCGGCTACCGCCGTATCATCGAAGCGGAGCCCGCACATTTCGCCGCCCGTCACCAGCTGTCGCTTGTCCTGCTGCAGCAGGGCAGGTTCGAGGCCGCGCAAACCGAGGTGGCCGAGGCGCTGGCGCTGCGTCCGGAAGATGCCGCCGCCCATTGCACCTGCGGCAATATCCTGGCGGCCCTGAAGCGCGATGAGGCGGCTCTGGCGAGCTACGACCGTGCAATCGCCCTGTCGCCCGGCTATGCCGCGGCCTTCAACAATCGCGGCAATGTGCTGCGCCGCATGGGCCGGCTCGATGAGGCGGTCGAAAGCTATTCGCACGCCCTCGAAAGGGCGCCGGATTATGCCCAGGCGGCGCTGAACAAGGCGGCCGTTCTCGCCGAACTGCACGCGGTCGAACCGGTCTAGCGCTCGCGCTTGCCGCCGCCGAACGTATAGCCGGTTTCGACGGTTCCCTTGCCGAACTTGTTGCGCAGCTTGTCCATCGCCGCTTCCGCTGCGGCGCGCCGCGTCGATTGCTGGTCGATCAGGTCGGGCGGGTCGGCGCGGCCGGGATCGCAGAGATCGCTGACGCCGATGCCGATAAGCCGGAACTTCGTGCCGTCGGTCTCCCTCTCCAGAAGTTCGATGCCGGTGCGAAAGATACGATCAGCAAGCTGGGTCGGGTCTTCGAGGCGCCGGTTTCGCGTCCGGAGCTTGAAGTCCGCGGTCTTCATCTTCAGCACCACGGTATGACCGGCGATATCATCCTTCTTCAGCCGCCAGGAGACCTTTTCGGAGAGATTACGCAGGATCGGCACGAGATCGTCATGGCGCGAGATATCGTCGAAGAATGTCGTTTCCGCCGAGACACTCTTGGCCGCCTCATTGAGATGCACCTCGCGGTCGTCGACGCCGCGCGACAGGCGGGCAAGGCGTTGGCCCATGCTGCCATAGCGGCGCATCAGGTCGGTCTCTTCCATCTGCTGCAGCTGGCCGATCGTACGGATGCCGTCGGATTCGAGCGTCGCCGCAAATGCCTTGCCGACGCCCCAGATGGTGGTGACGGGGCGCGGCGCCAGAAATTCGACGGCTTCCTCGCGGCCGATCACCGAAAAGCCGCGCGGCTTCTGCAGGTCGGAGGCGACCTTCGCCAGGAATTTGCAGTAGGACAGCCCGACGGAGACGGTGATGCCGATCTCCTTCTCCACCCGGCGCGCGAATTTCGCCAGCGTCCGGGCAGGGGGATCGTGGTGCAGGCGCTCGGTGCCGCCGAGCTCGAGGAAGGCCTCGTCGATCGATAGCGGCTGCACCAGCGGTGTCAGCTCCTGCATCATGGTACGAACCTCGCGGCCGACGCGCGCGTATTTCTCCATGTCCGGCCGGATGACGACCGCCTGCGGGCAGGCCTCCAGCGCCTTGAACATCGGCATGGCCGAACGCACGCCGTGGATGCGGGCGATATAGCAGGCGGTGGAGACCACGCCGCGCTTGCCGCCGCCGATGATGACGGGCTTGTCGGCAAGCTCGGGATTGTCGCGTTTCTCCACCGCCGCATAGAAGGCGTCGCAGTCGATATGCGCCAGCGTCAGCCCGTAGAGCTCCTTGTGGCGCACGACGCGCGGACTGCCGCAGGCGGTGCAACGGCGCGCTTCGCCCTTCTGCTCGGCAAGGCAGTCGCGACAAAAGCCGGGTGTCTTGTCAGGCGCAGGGTGAGTCATCGCTGGAACAAATGTTGAACATGGCGACTTTACGCTCTAAGCTTTCGAGTCTCAAGACAAGAGGAGCAGCCAGGCGTTGGATATCAGACGGCATTTCAGGGCCGTTCTACCGATGGGAGCCGACGGTCAGCCGCGGGCAGGGGTTGGCGGCAGCGACAGATGTTCGCCGATATGGGCGGCGGCCTCTTCCCATCCCGTGACCTTGGCAATCCCATCCATGGCGGAGGGCGCGAAGCGATGAATCTCCGACACCGGCATCAGATGCAGCAGCAGGCATCGATCGACATGCTCGTGCACCGAATGCAGGTTGCGCACCATGTCGTCGATGAAAACGACGGGCAGATCGCGGGCGCCGTGCAGCGCCTTAACGATCGGCCCCTTCGGCTGCAGCGAGGCGAGCAGCGGATAGTCGAGCTCGAAGCGGTCAAGCAGCCGCCGGCGCTGATCGCGATAGACGGGCGGCATGGCGGTCAAAAGCACGATGTCGGCTGCGGCCGAAAGCTCGGCAAGGCTTTCCCCGGCAAGCGCCAGCGGCGCCTGCCAGTCTTCCTGCCGCTCGAAAAAGGTCTCGATCAACCGGCTGACTGTCGCGTCGTCTGCCGCCTTGCCATCCGCCGTCTCGATATTGCCGTGGAGCTTGAAGGAACGCGGCACCAGCAGGTAGCCCTCGCTGACAAGAAACTGTTCGAACGGCACGATGAACTGCAGGACGACGTCGTCGACATCGCAGACGATCAGCGGCCTGTCGCCGAGGCGCACATGCGAGGTGTCGAGACCATCGATCAGCATCGGCATCAATATTGTCCCGAATCGAGACCGGGCGACGAGAAATGCTGCCAGGCGGCCGTCAGCGCTTCCGGCGGTGTCTCTGTGGCCTGGCAGAAGGCCATGGCCGTCGGCTCGTGCTGCATGACGAAATCGAGCATGCCCGACAGGAAGCCCGGATCATCGATGGCGTTGCGCACCTGTGCCGGCTCGACGCCGGTGAGCGCCAGAAACCGCGAGAACATGTCGGGTTCGTTGGCCAGCCAGCCAAGTACGGCAATCGCCGTTTCCTGCGGATCTCTGGCGAGTTGTTTCGAAGTCTTGAAGTTGCTTTGCATTTCGCTGGGTAAGTTACCTTTTCTTCAACCAAATACCGGTAGCTTGCCGCTATCGGTTTCGTCGGGCCGCGCGTTCGCATGTCCTTTCATGCCACGCGGACATTCGCAGGGACGAACCACAGGAACGAGCTTGCCATGCCCAAACAGGTTATGATTGTAGAAGATAACGAGCTCAACATGAAGCTCTTTCGCGACCTGATCGAGGCATCCGGATACACCACGATCCAGACCCGCAACGGCATGGAAGCACTTGATCTGGCTCGCAAACATCGCCCGGACCTGATCCTGATGGACATCCAGCTGCCGGAAGTCTCCGGCCTCGAGGTGACCAAGTGGCTGAAGGAAGACGACGAGCTGCACGTCATTCCCGTCATCGCCGTCACCGCCTTCGCGATGAAGGGCGACGAGGAACGTATCCGCCAGGGCGGCTGCGAGGCCTATGTCTCGAAGCCGATCTCGGTCCCGAAATTCATCGAAACGATCAAGACCTATCTCGGCGATGCCTAGCGCATCGGAAAGAAGCCCATGACTGCGCGCATTCTGGTTGTTGACGATATTCCGGCAAACGTGAAGCTGCTTGAAGCGCGGCTCGTCGCGGAATATTTCGACGTGCTGACGGCCGCTGACGGTTATGAGGCGCTGGCGATCTGCGAGCGCAACCAAGTCGATATCATCCTTCTCGACGTGATGATGCCGGGCCTCAACGGCTTCGAGGTCTGCGAGCGGCTCAAGGCCAATCAGAAGACATCGCATATCCCCGTTGTCATGGTCACCGCGCTCGATCAGCCGGCCGACCGCGTGCGTGGCCTGAAGGCCGGTGCCGACGATTTCCTGACCAAGCCCGTCAACGACCTGCAGCTGATCTCGCGCGTCAAGAGCCTGCTGCGCCTGAAGACGCTGAGCGACGAGCTGCGCATCCGCGCCGAGACGGCGCAGACGATGGGCATCGACGATCTCCTGCGGGCAGGCGAGGGACGCGCCGAGGATGCGGGCCAGGTCCTGCTCGTCGATGGCCGTGCCAATTCGCAGGAACGCATCATCCGGACGCTGAAGCCGATTGCCGACATCACTGCGATCTCGGATCCGCAGGCGGCCCTGTTCGAAGCCGCGGAAAACGCCTTCGAACTCGTGATCGTCAACACCAATTTCGACGATTACGATCCCTTGCGCCTCTGCTCGCAGTTCCGTTCGCTGGAGCGCACGCGCTTCCTGCCGATCCTCATCGTTACCGATCAGGGCGATGACGAGATGGTCATCCGGGCGCTCGATCTCGGCGTCAACGACTATATCGTCCGTCCGCTCGATCCGAACGAGCTTGTCGCCCGGAGCCTGACGCAGATCCGCCGCAAGCGCTACAACGACCGCCTGCGCACCAGCGTCAAGCAGACGATCGAACTTGCCGTCACCGACGCGCTGACCGGCCTCAACAACCGCCGCTACCTCGACAATCACCTGAATGTGCTGTTCAACCGCTCGATGGCGCGCGGCAAGCCGCTGTCGGTGCTGATCACCGACATCGATCGCTTCAAGCAGGTCAACGACACCTATGGCCATGATGCCGGCGACGAAGTGCTGAAGGAATTTGCGAACCGCATCCGTTCGACGGTGCGCGGCGCCGATCTTGCCTGCCGCTACGGCGGCGAGGAATTCGTCATCGTCATGCCGGATACCTCGCCTGAAGTGGCCGCTGCCGTTGCAGAGCGCCTGCGAGCGTCGGTCGAAAGCAGCGGTTTCACGCTGAAGTCAACCGGTGAAGAGTTGAAGATCACGGCGTCGTTCGGCATTGCTTCGCGGCTATCGAGCGTTCTGACGCCGGATCAGCTGATGAAGCAGGCCGATCTTGCGCTTTATGAAGCAAAGAATACCGGCCGCAACCGAGTCGTCGCGGCGGCTGCCTGATAAGACGAGCGCCTTTGCCGGGCGCACAAGCCGTCTTTTCCACTGCCGGCAGCAAAAGATTAACAATTTTTAATGATGCCCCTCTAATGCCGAGGGGTATTTTGCAAACGAATACCCCAAAAATGGAGACCGCGCCGGATCGTCCGATTTAAGGATAATTTGTGTTCGTTTTCATGAAAAGAATGAATTTTCGAGTTGCGTGCAAAGCATATGCACCGCAATTTTTAGAGTTATTTTGGTATTACTATTCAATTATATGCAACACGGTTGCCTTACGTAACGGCAGATCGCTATAATTGTACTAACGTATATTTATGGTTATCTTCGATCGCGTTTCTCTTCACTAAGTAAAGAAACGTGATTCGGTAAATTCACGGCTGCCCCAAAATTGGACTTTTAACCATAGCAGCAGGCTGGCAAATCTAATCATTAAGAATTTGTTGATTTTCTTTCATTTTCGGGCAGATTATCGACCCATAAGAAAAGCGCTCCCGAAACTGGGAGGCCGAGATACCCCATGATGCTCAGGTCCGCCGCATCTCCTGGGTCGTGGGGTCGGTCGGCTAGTTCGCAACCTTAAGCGGTTCCTCGTGCCGCGTTGCTTGCTGGCCGACCCCCTTTCGTAAAAACGCCGCCCTATCCGATAAACCGGTAGGGCGGCGTTTTTGTTTGCGCTAACATCTTCCCGTGACTAGGAACGCTCCAAAACGAAAAAGGCGCGCAGCCGTTGGGCGCGCGCCTTTTCAAAACCCAGGGATCAAGGATTACTTGATCTTGGTTTCCTTGAACTCGACATGCTTCTTGGCAATCGGGTCGTACTTGGTCTTCGTCATCTTGTCGGTCATCGTACGGCTGTTCTTCGTCGTGACGTAGAAGAAACCGGTGTCGGCCGTCGACAGCAGCTTGATCTTGATTGTGGTAGCCTTGGCCATGGTCGTCCTGCCTTTAATAAAATGAAAGCCGTGGCAAGCCGGATGGGCTCCACGGCAAATTCTGGCGCGAAACTACGAATCCCGCCCGAAAAGTCAACCCCGCTTTCCAATGAAAAGCAGTCTTATGCTTGAAAGCACCGCATATATCCCGAAGAAACCGGCAATTGCCCAGGCAAAACCGTTATTCCCGGCGACATCAATGGCGGCGCCGATCACCTGCGGCCCGGCAACCGTGCCGACGGCGTAACAGAAGACGAAGGCGGCATTGGCGGCGGCAAGGTCCGAGCCGGTCAGGCGCGAGCCGAGGTGGCTGAGGCCAACGGTATAGAGACCGGCCACACAGCCGCCCCAGAAGAGCAGAACGCCCGCCATCATCGCCCAGCTATGAACGAGCAGCGGCAGCATCAGCGAGCCGATCAGGCCCATTGTGGCCATGGCTGCCAGCAGCGGCCGCTTGTCCTTCATGCGGTCTGAAAGCAGCCCGACCGGAATCTGGAAGATGACGTTGCCGATTCCCATGACGGTCAGCAGCAGGGCGGCCTGCGATTCGGTAAAGGCCGCGCGCGTGGCATAGATCGGGAAGAGCGACAGACCACCGGCCTCGACCGCGCCGAAGATGAAGACGGCGGCAGTCGCCGTCGGCACCAGGAAGACGTAGCGCATGAAATGCAGCCCGGGCTTCTCTTCGAGCACCGGGCTCTCGTGGCGGGCGACGAAGATCGGGATGGCGGCAAGCAGGATGGCAACGGCGCCGACGGCAAAGGGCAGGACCCCGTCGCTGCCGAGAATCGAGAAGAGCAGGGGCCCGGCGGCAAAGCCGAGCGAAAGCACGGTGGCGTATATTCCGAGCACGAAGCCGCGTTTGGTGGGCGGCGAGGCGGCATTGATCCAGAATTCCGACAGGATGAACAGCGTCGTGGTGGCGCCATGGAAGGCAAAGCGCAGCGGGAACCACATCCAGAATTCCTGGGCATAGTAGAAGCCGATGGCGCTGAGCGCAGAGATCACCACGGCCCAGAGCATGGTGGAGGCGACGCCGTATTTATGGGCGAGCTTGGTGGTGACGGGTGCGGCAGCCATGGCGGCCACGCCGGCCATGGCCGTGTTGAGCCCGATCAGGGTCGAGGCAACGCCGCGCTTCTCCAGAATGATCGAGAGCAGCGGCAGGCCAAGTCCGATCGCTATGCCGACAGCAGAGATCGACGAGACGGCGGCAACGAGCGACGGCCAATGGATTTCTTCAACATCGCCCGGCGTGCCGTTTCTCGGCTGAGACATATATCCATCCTTGAATGACTAAAACGAATCGCCCGTCTCGTGCCACACAGAAGGGCACAGAGATGCCAAAACCAGGTGACGGGCAGAGCTTTACGGGAAGTCCGGCGCAGAATGCAATAGATCGAATAGTCGAAGGTCGTATCGGTCAAGAAAACGCGCACCATTTTATTCGCCGGAGAACGTATACGCACAGCAAAAGCCGCCCGCACGGTTCGTGAGCGTTGCCCAATACAAGCCAATTATGTCTGGACGGTGAAGGTCGTCACGATGCCGCTTACGGCTGGTCGCGTCCGGGGATCTCGTAGACGTCGTGGTCGTCGCTATGGCCGCCGAAGCCATGCATCCTGAGCGCCCACTGCAGGCCGATCACGCCGCCCTTGATCGGCTGGATGATGATTAGGGCCGAAAGCAGCGTCACCGGCGCCCAGATCGCGAAGGTCAGCCACATCGGCAGCGGCCAGACGAGATCGGTCAGCATGTAGCCGCCGAGAACGACGTGGCCGATCACGAAGATCGTCAGATAGGGCGGCAGGTCGTCGGAGCGGTGGTGATGCATCGCCTCGCCGCAGGCCGCGCAATTGTCGACCGGCTTCAGGAAGGCGCGGAACAGCTTGCCGCTGCCGCAGGCCGGGCACTTGTTCAGCATGCCGCGCATGATGGAGCGGCCAAGCGGACGCTCGGAAGCGTCGCTTCCGCCGTATTGGATCGGCTGGTCCTGTACAGGCGTCGTCATCGCATATCCTCTGGCGTTTCTAGCGCCGGCCTCTCGGCGGTCTCGTGCCGGCCTTCTTGCGGGCCTGCATTGCATCGCGGCGGCCGGCCTTGTGGAAGGAGCGCACCGCCGTCGGCATGGCGCGGCCCTCGCTGATCATCTCGAAACGCAACGCGCCGGCGAGCGGAATGGCTTCTGCAAGCTTCACCGTCACGCTGTCGCCGAGCCGGTAGCCGAGCCCGGTCTTCTCACCCGACAGCGCCTGATGCGCCTCGTCGTATATGAAGTAGTCCTGGCCCAGCGTAGATATAGGGATGAAACCGTCGGCTCCATAGTCCGGCAGGGCGACAAATAGTCCTGACTTGGTGACGCCGGACACGCGGCCCTGGAATTCCTCGCCGACGCGACCAGCCAGGTGATGGGCGATCAGACGGTCAACGGTCTCGCGCTCGGCGGCCATGGCGCGGCGCTCGAAGGTCGAGATTTCGGCGGCGATATCATCGAGCGACGCTTCTTCCTCCGGCGTGATCCCGCCTTCGCCGAGCCCCAGCGAACCGACCAAGGCGCGATGGACGATCAGGTCGGCATAGCGGCGGATCGGCGAGGTGAAATGCGCGTATTTCATCAGGTTCAGGCCGAAATGCCCGATATTCTCGGGGCTGTAGATCGCCTGGCTCTGCGAGCGCAGCACCATCTCGTTGACCATCGTCTGATGCGGCGTGCCCTCGGCCTTCGCAAGAATACCGTTGAAATTGTTCGCACGCATGTTGCCGCCCTTGGCGAGCGGGATGCCGAGCGTGGCGAGAAATTCCCGCAGGATTTCCTGCTTGGCCAGCGTCGGGCCGTCATGAATGCGGTAGATCAGAACCTGGCGCTTTTTCTCCAGCGTCTCCGCGGCGGCGACATTCGCCTGGATCATCATCTCTTCGATGAGCTTGTGCGCATCGAGCCGCGGCGGAACAACGACACGATCGACGGTGCCGTCGCCCTTCAGCAGGATCTTCCGCTCGGGCATGTCGAGCTCGAGCGGCTGGCGCCGGTCGCGGCCGCGCGTCATCACCGCATAGGCGTTCCACAGCGGCTTCAGGATCGGCTCCAGCATCGGCCCGGTCTTGTCGTCGGGCTTGCCGTCGATCGCTGCCTGCGCCTGCTGGTAGGAGAGCTTCGCGGCGCTCTTCATCATGATGCGGTGGAAGGTATGGCCGATCTTGCGGCCTTCCTTCGAGAACACCATGCGCACGGCAAGTGCCGGACGGTCGACGCCTTCGCGCAGCGAGCATAGGTCGTTGGAAATCCGCTCCGGCAGCATCGGCACGACGCGATCCGGGAAATAGACAGAGTTGCCGCGCTTCAGCGCTTCACGGTCGAGCTGCGATTTCGGCCGGACGTAATAGGAGACGTCGGCAATCGCCACGGTGACGATCACGCCATCGACGTTATCGGGCGAGGGGTCGGTTTCCGCATAGACGGCATCGTCATGGTCCTTGGCATCGGCCGGATCGATGGTGATCAGCGGCACGTCGCGCCAATCCTCGCGATGCGACATCGAGGCGGGCTTGGCAGCCTCGGCTTCGTCGATTACCGCCTGTGGAAAGACGTTCGGGATGCCATGGGCGTGGATCGCGATCATCGAGATCGCCTTTTCGGAGCCGACCGAACCGACGACCGAGAGCACCTTGGCGCGCGGCAGGCCGAAACGGCCGAGCCTTGCGATCTCGACCTCGACCAGGTCGCCGTCCTTGGCGCCGCCGGTATAGTCAGGATCGATAACCATTTCCTCGCCGCGCCGTTCGATCGGCAGCAGGCGGCCGGCGCCACCGGGGGCGGTGCGGAACACGCCCATGCTGGCGCCGCGGCGCTTGTCGAGAACCTTGATGATGCGGGCGGTATAGGCGGGGCCGCCGCGATCGGCAGCCGGGAAGATCTTGGCGAGCACACGGTCGCCCATGCCGGCGACGGGCGCCTTGCCCTTGCCCTGGCGGCCGGCAGGCGAAGACTGGCGGATTGCGACGGCGGGTGCCACGCCCTGATCCTCCGGCCATTCGGCCGGGCGGCCGATCAGATCGCCGTCCTTGTCGCGGGTGGTGATGTCGAGCACAGTGACTGGGGGCAGGGCGCCGGGCCGGATCAGCGACTTGCGCGTCTTCTGCAGCATCCCCTCCTGCTCGAGGTCGCGCAGCAGATGTTTGAGCTCGACGCGCGTATCGCCCTTCAGGCCGAAAGCCTTGGCGATTTCGCGCTTGGAGGCCTTTTGCGGATGATCGGCGATGAAGCGCAGCACGACCTCGCGCGATGGCATGGCGCCGGGGACGATCTTGTCCTGTTCGGGCGGAGCATCCTTGTTCACGCGGCCGATCTTGCCCGGACGATTGCCCGGGCCCTTAGTCTTCTCGCGCGGTATCTTGCTCACACTCAGCTCTTTTTCGGTTTCGCCGGCGCCTTGGCCTTCGTCGTCTTGGCGGCAGCCTTCGGCTTTGCTGCAGCCTTCGGCTTGGCAGCCGTCTTGGTCGCCTTGCCTTCGGCAGCGGCCGTCTTCGCCTTGGCCTTGCCCTTCGCAGCCGGCGCCTTGCCGGCCTTCGCCGTGATCAGCTCAAGGGCTTCCTCGACGGTGATCGCCTGCGGATCCTTGCCCTTCGGCAACGTCGCGTTAACCTTGCCCCAGTTGACATAGGGGCCATACTTGCCGTCTCGGACGGTGATCGGGCCGCCATCGGGGTGGTCGCCGAGTTCCTTCAGCGCTGCCGGCGTGCCGCGGGTGCGTCCGCCCGGACCCTTGCTCGCCTTCTCGGCGATCACGGTGACGGCGCGGTTGAGGCCGACCGAGAACACGTCCTCGACCGTCTCAAGATTGGCGTAGCTGCCGTCATGCAGCAGGAATGGTCCGTAGCGGCCGATGCCGGACGAGATCATCTTGCCGGTTTCCGGATGCTTGCCGATATCGCGCGGCAGCGAGATCAGCGCCATCGCCTTTTCGTAATCGATGTCTTCAGGCTTCCAGCCCTTCGGCAGCGAGGAGCGCTTGGCTTCCTTGCCGTCGCCGCGCTGAATATAGGGTCCGAAACGGCCGGAACGCAGCGTCAGCTCTTCGCCGGTCGTCGGATCGGTGCCGAGGTTCTTCGTCTCGTTGAGCGCCGTGCCTTCGCCTTCGCCATTTGCCTCCGAGGAGAGCTGGCGAGTGTAATTGCATTCCGGATAGTTCGAGCAGCCGACGAAGGCGCCGTACTTGCCGAGCTTCAGCGACAGGTTGCCGGTGCCGCAGACCTGGCAGATGCGCGGATCGCTGCCGTCCTCGCGCTTCGGAAACACCAGCGGCGCCAGCGATTCATTCAGCGAGTCCAGCACGTTGGTAACGCGCAGTTCCTTGGTGTCTTCGATCTGCGAGAAGAAATCCTGCCAGAAATCGCGCAGAACCTGCTTCCAGTTCAGTTCGCCTGCCGAGATCCGGTCGAGCTTCTCTTCGAGGTCGGCCGTGAAATCGTACTCGACATACTTCGTGAAGAAGCTCTCGAGGAACGCAGTCACCAGCCGTCCCTTGGAATGCGGGATCAGCTTGCGCTTGTCGATCGTCACATATTCGCGGTCGCGCAGGGTCGCCAGCGTCGCCGCATAGGTGGAGGGACGGCCGATGCCGAGCTCTTCCATCTTCTTGATCAGCGAGGCTTCGGAATAGCGCGGCGGCGGTTCGGTGAAATGCTGCGTCGAATTGATCTTCTGCTTCGCGAGGTTTTCGCGCGCATTGATCTCCGGCAAGCGGCCATCCTCGTCGTCGTTATCGTCGCTCTGCTCGCCGTCTTCCTTCTGGTCCGTGTAGGCGGCAATGAAGCCGTCGAAACGGATGACGGAGCCGACGGCGCGCAGTCCAGCCTTCTCGCCGCCCTTGTCGGCGGTGATTTCGGCGGTCGTGCGCTCGATTTCGGCAGATGCCATCTGGCTGGCGATGCCGCGCTTCCAGATCAGGTCATAGAGGCGGATCTGATCGGCATCCAGATACTTGCGCACCTGATCCGGCGAACGGTTGAAATCGGTCGGGCGGATTGCTTCGTGGGCTTCCTGGGCGTTCTTCGCCTTGGTGGAATAGAAGCGAGCCTTGTCGGGAACGTAACGGTTGCCGAACTGATCGAGAATGGCGGCGCGCGCCGCGTCGATCGCCTCCGGCGCCATCTGAACGCCATCGGTACGCATATAGGTAATGAGACCGACGGTCTCGCCGCCGATATCGACGCCTTCATAGAGCTTCTGCGCCACCTGCATCGTGCGCGATGCCGAGAAGCCGAGCTTCGAGGAGGCGGCCTGCTGCAGGGTCGAGGTTGTGAAGGGTGGTGACGGGTTGCGCTTGACGGGCTTCGCCTCGACGCTGTCGACGACATAGGATGCGCCCTCGAGCAGAGCCTTCAGCCTGCCGGCTTCTTCGCCGTTGCCGATCGAGCGGGCCTGCAGGCGCTTGCCGTCGGCAGCGACCAGTCTGGCTTCGAACTCGTCGCCGCGCGGTGTCTTCAGGAGCGCCGAGATGTTCCAGTATTCTTCCGAGATGAAGCGCTCGATCTCGGATTCGCGGTCGCAGACGAGGCGCAGCGCAACCGACTGCACGCGGCCGGCCGAACGGGCGCCCGGCAGCTTGCGCCACAGCACCGGCGACAGGTTGAAGCCGACGAGATAGTCGAGAGCGCGGCGCGCCAGATAGGCGTCGACCAGCGGCACGTCGATATCGCGCGGCTCGGCCATCGCATCGAGAACGGCCTTCTTGGTAATGGCATTGAAGACCACGCGCTTGACGGTCTTGCCGCCCAGCACCTTCTTCTTGTTGAGCATGTCGAGGACATGCCAGGAAATCGCTTCGCCTTCGCGATCAGGGTCGGTCGCCAGGAACAGGCCGTCGGAGGATTTCACCGCATCGGCAATATCCTTCATACGCTTGGCCGAGGCTCCATCGACCTCCCACAGCATCTCGAAGTCCTGATCGGGCAGAACCGATCCGTCCTTTGCCGGCAGGTCGCGGACATGACCGAAGGAGGCGAGCACCTTGTATCCGGAGCCCAGATACTTGTTGATCGTCTTTGCCTTCGCAGGCGATTCTACCACGACTACATTCATGATGATTCTCTAAAAACTGCCGCGCCCGGCGGGAGGATGAGCGCAATACTTGCCGCTTGCAGATTGCCGGTTCTCCGACATGGACAGGGAAATCGCTTCGGTCAAGGGGTTTGCTTCAATTTTACGCTTTGCAACGCGATGCAACCTTTGAGGGATTATAAACGTATTGCAATTTAAGATAATTGGGTTATCGTTTTTGAAGTGTGGTCAAGGCGCCTCCAAACCAGCCTTCCTTCTTTCAGAGACTGTCCATGTCCCCCAAGGGTTTCAACAAGAGAACCGACAGATCGGCGTCGCGTGAAAACATCGCCTTCATCCGGCAGATGCTGGCGGAGTTGCGTCAGGTTGCCGAGAAGGAGGACGCCAGCATGCTCTGCTATCTGATCGAGATGGCCTATGTTGAGGCCGGCGAACTTCACAACCGCATGTAGTGCACTCATTCTCCCATCGCAAGGGAGACCATGCCGCCGGGGTGCCGGTGCAGCCGCCCGGCGATGTCCAGCTCCAGCAGAACGAGATAGACCGAAGGCGCCGGAAGGCCGGTATGCCGGATGATGTCGTCGACCTCCACGGGCGTCGGCCCGAGCGCGTCGGCAATCCGGGCCCGGTCGGAATCGTCAGGCGGCGCCAGATCCGTGCCGCTGCCCGCCGGCTCTTCGGCAACCGGCGCCGAAAACAGGTCGAGTTGCCAAAGCGGCGCCAGTGCCTCGATGATGTCTTCGGGCGAGGTGACGATCATCGCCCCGTCTTTCAGCAGTCCATTGGTGCCCTGACAGCGTGGATCAAGCGGCGAGCCGGGAACAGCAAAGACCAGCCGGCCGAATTCGGCGGCAAGCCTGGCGGTGATCAATGATCCCGAGCGCGTCGCCGCTTCAACGACAGCAACGCCCAAGGAAATGCCGGATATCAGCCGGTTGCGGCGCGGAAAGTCACGGGCGCGGGGCTCCCAGCCGAAGGGCATTTCGCTGACGGCCAGTCCATGGCCCTCGCAGATATCATTCAGCAGCGGCGCGTTCTCGGGCGGGTAGGGCTGGTCGAGGCCGCCTGCGAGTGCGGCAACCGTTCCCGTGTCGAGGCTGGCGCGGTGGGCGGCGGTATCGATGCCCCGGGCAAGACCGGAGACGACGGCATACCCGGCCCGGCCGCAATCCCTGGCGATCATCGCCGCAAATTTGGTGCCGCTGATCGAGGCATTGCGGGAACCGACGATGCCGACGGCGGGCCGATGGAGAACGGAAACGTCGCCCTTGACGGCGATCAGCGGCGGCGCGCCGTCGATCTGGCGCAGCGCCTGGGGATAATCGGGTTCGCCGATGCCGATGAAGCGGGCGCCGAAGCGGCGGGCGATCTCGAGTTCGCGATGGGCCTCGGCTTCGGTTGCAATCCTGATGGCGCGCGTCGCGCCGCCCCGGGCCGAGAGTTCGGGCAGGGCGGCGAGTGCCGCCTCTGCGGAACCGAAATGATTGATGAGATCGCGAAAGGTGGCAGGGCCGACATTGTCGGAGCGGATGAGACGCAGCCAGGCGATCCGTTGCCGGTCTGAAAGCGCAATTCCTTTTGGCCTTGCGCTTTCGGCGCTCATCTTATCCCTTCGCCCCGATCTTGCTTTCCGTCCCGTTCATCAGCCGGGAGATGTTGGTCTTGTGCTTGAAGTAGGAAATGACCGACATGATCGCCATGACGGCTGCAACCTTTTCGGCTCCAAATATCCACAATACAACCGGAATGACAAGCATCGCCGTCAGCGCCGCCAGAGACGAGTAGCGGAAGACAAAGGCCATCGCGAGCCAGACGGCGGCGAAGACGAGAACGAAGAGCGGCGCGATGCCGAGCAGCGTGCCGATATAGGTGGCGACGCCCTTGCCGCCCTTGAAGCCGAGCCAGACCGGGAAGAGGTGCCCGAGGAAGGCGAAGAGACCGGCGATCGCGCCGGCTTCCGGGCCTGCCACATAGGCCATGATCCAGGCCGCAACCGTGGCCTTCAGCGCATCGAGCAGCAGCGTTGCGGCCGCGAGCTTCTTGTTGCCGGTGCGCAGCACGTTGGTGGCGCCGATATTGCCGGAGCCGATATTGCGGACGTCACCGAGGCCGGCCGCCCGTGTGAGGATCAGGCCGAAGGGGATCGAGCCGAGCAGGTAGCCGACGACAGCTGCCGCAAGCGCCATCGGCAAGGCGATCTGCCAGTTGGTGAGTTCCGAAATCATGCCCCTCTACCTCTTGCTTCGCGGCATTGTCCCGATGCCGCTTATTGTCAGTTCAGCGAATGTACCTTCGTTCCACCAACGTAAGTTGCCACCGCCCTGCCCGAGAAGCGGGCGTCCTCGAAAGGCGTGTTCTTCGAGCGCGAGAGAAGCATGTCCTTGGCGACAAGCCAAGGCTCTTCGAGATCGATGAGCGTGATATCGGCCTTGGCACCGGGCTTCAGCGTTCCGGCATCAAGGCCGAAGATCTGCGCCGGGCGGGTGGACATCGCATCGATCAGCCGCATCAGGCTGACCTGGCCGCTGTGATGCAGCCGCAGGGCCGCCGCAAGCATGGTCTCCAGACCGACGGCGCCATCGGCCGCTTCGCCGAACGGCAGGCGCTTCGTATCGACATCCTGCGGATCGTGAGAGGAGACGATGATATCGATCTCGCCCTTGGCCAGCGCCTCTGCCATCGCCACGCGATCGTCTTCGGTGCGCAGCGGCGGATAGAGCTTGAAGAAGGTTCGGTACTCGCCGATGTCGTTCTCGTTGAGCGCCAGATTGTTGATCGAGATGCCGCAGGTGACCCTGGCGCCGCGGCTCTTCGCAAGCTTTATCGCCTCGACCGACTCAGGCACCGAGATCATCGCCGCGTGATAGTTGCCGCGAGTCAGCTGCGCGACGCGCAGATCCCTTTCGAGCGGGATGAGTTCGGCTTCCTTCGGAATGCCGCCGAGGCCGAGCCAGCTGGCAAACAGGCCTTCGTTCATGACGCCGGTGGCGCCGAGATATTTGTCACGGGTCTCGCAGGAGATGACGGCGCCGAATTCGCGCGCATAGGTCATCACCCGGCGCAGTACCTGCGTGTCATGGATGCTTGAGCGGCCATCGGTAAACGCGACGGCACCGGCTTCCATGAGAAGACCGATTTCGGTCATTTCCTCGCCGGCCAAGTGCTTGGTGATCGCCGCTGCCGGATAGACGTTGACGAGCGCCTTGTCCTTGGCTGTCTTCTTGACGAATTCCACGAGTGCGATGTCGTCGATGACGGGATCGGTATCCGGCATCATGATGATGGAGGTGACACCACCCGCTGCCGCGGCACGGCTGGCCGATGCGATGGTCTCGCGATGCTCGGCGCCGGGTTCGCCGATATGCACGCGGGCATCGACGAGGCCGGGCACGGCAACGAGGCCGTTGCAATCGCGCACCTCGGCGCCATCGGGCACGCCCTGGTTCTGCGCATCCTTGCCGGCTGCGACGATCACGCCGTCCTTGACGACGATGGTGCCTGTTTCATCGAGATTGCGCGAGGGGTCGACGATGCGGACGTTCTTGAGGACGAGATTGCTCATGCGCCCACTCCTTCAGTACGAGGGCCCTGGTTCTGGGAGACAAGCAGCGTCTCCATCACCGCCATCCGCACCGCCACGCCCATCTCGACCTGTTCGGCGATCACGCTCTGCGGACCGTCGGCCACTTCGGAGGAAATCTCGACGCCGCGGTTCATCGGTCCCGGATGCATGACGAGTGCATCTTCCTTCGCCGCCTTCAGCGTTTCGGCATCGAGGCCGTAGAAATGGTAATATTCGCGCACCGACGGCACGAAGGCGCCAGACATGCGCTCGCGCTGAAGGCGCAGCATCATCACCACGTCGGCGTCTTTCAGGCCTTCCTTCATCGAATGGAAGACCTCGACGCCCATGTCGGCGATCCCGGCAGGCAGCAGCGTCGCCGGAGCGACGACGCGAACCCTAGCGCCCATGGCGTTCAGCAGCAGGATGTTGGAGCGGGCGACGCGCGAATGCAGCACGTCGCCGCAGATCGCCACGATGATGCGCGAGAGCTTGCCCTTGGCGCGGCGGATCGTCAGCGCGTCGAGCAGCGCCTGGGTCGGATGTTCATGCTGTCCGTCGCCGGCATTGACGACCGAGCAGGAGACTTTCTGCGCGAGGAGGGCGGCCGCACCGGCGCTCGAATGGCGGATCACCAGCACATCCGGGCGCATCGCATTCAGCGTCATCGCCGTGTCGATCAGCGTCTCGCCCTTCTTGACCGACGAGTTGCCCACCGACATGTTCATGACGTCAGCGCCAAGCCGCTTTCCGGCGAGTTCGAAGGATGCCTGCGTGCGCGTCGAGGCTTCGAAGAAGAGGTTGATCTGCGTCAGCCCTCTTAGCGTCGACGTCTTCTTTTCTCTCTGACGGCTGATCTTGACGGCCTCGTCGGCCTTATCGAGGAGATAGGTAATATCCTGCTCGGTGAGACCCTTGATGCCGATGAGGTGGCGGTGGGGAAAAAAGACCATGGACCTGCCTCTTGCTATACCGGTGGGGTCTATAATGAGTGCTGCCCGCCGCCGCAAGCTTGCGCTGTGGGCAAAGGCTTATGTCCCCATGCAATTTTGCCGCAAATCCGCTAGAGCTGAGGTTGAAATCGTCAAGTTCCGGTTTCCCTTTGTCTGGCTCATGCAATAGAAGCGACTCATGACTCCCGCTGAAGAAAAACTCGCCGAGCTGAACCAGCCAAGCCTCTGGTCAGGTATCAACGCCTACCGCTCCGATCCGCTGATCGTCGACCTGACGGCGGGGCTGCCGCGCGGCACGCGCGAAGACCTGGAAAACATGGGCCGCTACGTCACCTCTCCGGAGGCGCAGGAACTGGCGCGCATGGCAAACCACGGCACGCCGCAGCTGCGCACCCACGGCTCGCGCGGCGAGCGTCTCGATGTCGTCGAGTTTCATCCGGCCTGGCACGCGCTGATGCGCCGCTCGATGTCCGTCGGCCTGCATTCTTCCGTCTGGGATCCGCAGGCCGATGCCGATGCCAAGGACCAGTCCCACAAGATCCGCGCCGCCCGTTTTTACCTGACGGCGCAGCTGGAATCCGGCCATCTCTGCCCGCTGACGATGACGAGCGCCTCGGTCGCTGCTCTCTCTGCATCGCCCGCCGTCCAGAAGGACTGGGCGCCGAAAATCCTGTCGCGGAAATACGATTCGTCGAACAAGCCGGCCATGCAGAAGACGGCCGTGACGATCGGCATGGGCATGACGGAAAAGCAGGGCGGCACCGATGTCCGCTCCAACAAGACGACCGCCGAAAAGGTCAGCGACGGCATCTACCGCCTCTCGGGCCACAAGTGGTTCATGTCGGCGCCGATGAGCGACGCCTTCATCATGCTGGCGCAGACGAAGGAGGGCATGGGCTGCTTCCTCGTTCCGCGCCTGCTCGAAGACGGCTCCGCCAACGGCTTGCAGTTCCAGCGCCTGAAGGACAAGGTCGGCAACCGCTCGAATGCATCTTCGGAAGTCGAGTTCAATGACACGTTCGGCTTCCTGCTCGGCGGTCCCGATGCCGGCATCCGCACCATCCTCGACATGGTGACGCTGACGCGGCTCGATTGCGCGCTGGCCTCGTCGGGCATCATGCGCGCGTCGCTCGCCGAAGCCGTCCACCACACCCGCGGCCGCAGCGTCTTCGGCAAGATGCTCGTCCATCAGCCGATCATGACCCGCGTGCTCGCCGATATGGCGCTCGACGTCGCCGCCGCAACGGCCCTGTCGTTCCGGCTCGCCGATGCCTTCGACAAGGCCCGCAATAATGCCGAAGAGGCGGCCTACGCCCGCGTCATGACGCCGGTCGCCAAATACTGGTGCTGCAAGATCGCGCCTGCGCTGATCTATGAGGCGATGGAGTGCATCGGCGGCAGCGGCTATATCGAGGAACGCCCGATCGCCCGCCATTATAGAGAGGCCCCTGTCAATGCGATCTGGGAAGGCTCCGGCAATGTGATGGCCCTTGACCTGCTCAGGGTGCTCTCGCGTGGCAAGGATCTCTTCGAGACCGTCTTCGCAGGGCTTGCGCGCGATCTCGGCCCGGCCGGCAAGAAGACCATCGACGTGCTGCGCGCCGCCATGGCGCTTTGCGAGCGCGACGAGGGGGCTGCCCGTCTGCTGATCGAGCAGCTGGCGCTCGCCGCCGGTGCTGCCGAGCTCTACCGTCTCGGTGCCGGACGTATCGCCGATGCCTTCATCGAAACCCGTCTCGCCGGCGGCTGGCGCGCCACCTACGGCATGCTCGATGCCCGTTTCGATGCGAATTACATCGTCGATCTCCTCTATCCGCCGGCCAGCTGACGCATGATCGACATCCGCAAGGCCCGTCTCGGCGATCTCGACCAGATCTACGCCATATCGCTGCTGACAGGCGATGCCGGCAAGGATGCCTCGCCCCTGCACAGCGATGGCAAGCTGATCGGCCATATCTACTCGGCGCCCTATATCGTGTTCAGTCCGGACACGTCTTTTGTGGTCGAGGATGACAAGGGCGTCGCCGGCTATATTATCGGCCCCTACGATACGGTCGCCTTCCAGGCAAGGCTCGAGCGCGAATGGTGGCCGTCCCTACGAGCCCGCTACGAGGAGCCGCAAGGCGATGCCGCCGGCTGGAACGCCGACCAGCGCCGCATCCACACGATCCATCATCCTGAACCGGCCTTCGGCCCGCGCGTCGCCATCTTTCCCGCTCACATCCACATGAACCTGCTGCCGCGCCTGCAGGGGCAGGGGCTCGGCACCAGGCTTCTCGATCTCTGGATTTCGACGGCACGCGAGGCCGGGGTGAAGGGCGTCTATCTCGGTGCCAATGCCGAGAATGTCAGCGGCCAGCGCTTCTGGGCCTCCCGCGGCTTCGAACGTCTGGCGCCGCCGCTGGTCGCCCCCTCGGACCGCTCCGTCTGGTTCGGCCAGCACCTCTAGATGTCTCTGCTTGGAGACATCTGTGGAGCGCGCCGTCTATCCACAGGCTTTCAAGGGCTTGAACGTTGCCGGGCAGAAACCGCGTTGTTACTCACCTCGTAGTGACACGAACGGAATCGGCCTCGATATGCTGAATGACACCATGGTTATGGCGCCCGTCGCCTCCGGCGAGCCGGAAAAGCGCATCCGCGACCGCAGCGCCACCGAGAAGGCGATCCTGAATGCCGCCAAGGCACTGCTTGCCGAGGAAGGATTCCAGAATTTCGGCATCAATGCAGTCGCCCGCCGCGCCGGTTGCGACAAGCAGCTGATCTATCGCTATTACGGCGGCCTCAACGGTCTGGTCGAGGCGATCGGCGCCGATCTCGGCACTTGGGTCAAGGACCGTATTCCCGAAGATACCGGCGGCATGTTCCTGCTGACCTATGGCGACCTGATGGAGCGTCTCTCGCTGCTTTTCCTCGATGCCCTGCGCGACGATCCGCTGATGCGCCGCATCGTTGCCTGGGAAGTCTCGGAGAACACTGAGCAGGTGAGGCGGCTTTCCGAAGCGCGCTCGAAGGCGCTGTCGGTATGGCTGGATCGCATGCGCGGCTCGCTAGCGCCGCCGAAGGGCGTCGATACCACTGCCGTCAACGCGATTCTCTTTGCAGCGATCCAGCATCTGGTGCTTTCTGCCGCTGCCGGCGGCCAGTGCGCCGGGCTGCCGCTGAAGAATGCCAAGGACTGGGAGAAGGCCGCAGTCGCCGTCAAGCGCATCGTTCGCGGCGTCTACGGCTGATCGCCCGTCCGGTCATCCACAGGGACCCGCCCGGCTGTTAACCTTAACAAATGGTTTACGTTGCGCCATCAGCGTTAAGGCGACAGGGTACCGGCAGTTAAATTCTTAGCTGTCAGGACCCATGATGGGAACCAGAGCCGCAAAAGCTGCGTTGCTTGTCGCCGCGATGATGTTTTTCGCGGTGCTCGCCCTTGATATCACCGTTCCGGCGGTCGTCCTCAGCATCATGGCACTGTCGACCTGGGTTGTGGGTCTCGAAAGTCCGGCTGCTTGGCATTATAGAAACACCTGGCGTCACCGAGGGGAGGCCGCATGAAGTGGTTCCTGATCTTCTGGTTGGGCCCGATCGTTTTCCTGAGCGGCTGGTACTGGCTTTCCTACTACGACATCAATTTCGGCATCTTCATGCTGAGCCGTCAGGTCCATGACCTGACCTTCGAGGTCTATGGCAAGGTGCTCGGCATTCCGCCGGAAACCATTCCGCCGCTGGTCGCCCGCGCCATCGCCGTCGACAGCCTCGTCGTCCTCGCCATCATAGCCTTCCGCCGCCGCAAGAAGATCGCGGCCTGGTGGGCAGGACGTCAGTCGTCGAAATCGGCCGATCTCGAAAGCGCCGACAGCCTGTCCAGGGCGCCCTGAAGAATGAAGCTCGCCGCAGCGGAATCGATCCGCTCGGCCCGCTTGGCACGCGACACATCCATCTCCAGCAAGGCCCGTTCGGCCGCCACCGTCGAAAGCCGCTCATCCCAGTAGACGAAGGGCAGGGCGGTCTTCTGCTCCATGTTGCGCACGAAGGCGCGCGTCGCCTGAACGCGTGGTCCCGCAGAACCATCCATGTTCATCGGCAGGCCGATGACGAACCCCGCGACCTTCTCCTTCTCGGCGAAGGCAACCAGTGCTTCAGCATCCAGCGTGAACTTTTCCCGCCTGAGCACCGGCCGAGGCGTGGCGAAGCGCCGGCCGAGATCGGACATCGCAAGGCCGATCGTCTTGGTGCCGAGATCGAGACCGGCGATCGCCTGTCCGGGCTGCAGGGCCGCAGCCATCTCCTCGATCGTCAGCACTGTCATCGGCGTTTCATCCCGTCAAAACAAATTGAAGCTTGCGGCGCTTTTCTTTGCAGCCATATCGGCTATGTCCATAACAAGCGCGCGCCGCTTTTGCATCCGATAATAAGGGACCATTTTCATGAAGATCACCTGGCTCGGTCATTCCGCCTTCCGTATCGAAACCGGCAAGGCCACCATCCTCATCGATCCCTTCCTGACCTATAACTCTTCCTTCGAGGGACAGGACATCAAGGACGTCTCCGCCGGCGTCACGCATATTCTCCTGACGCACGGTCATGGCGATCACGTCGGCGACACCATTGCACTTGCCAAGGAAACCGGCGCCACCGTTCTCGCCAATGCCGATCTTGGCTCCTGGCTTGCCGCCAAGGGGGTCTCGAAGATCGAAATGGGCAATACCGGCGGCACGATCTCGCTCGGCAGCTTCTCGGCGACCTTCACCAACGCGCTGCATTCCTCCGCGCAGATCACCAATGACGGCATCGCGCACGCGCTTGGCAACGCCAACGGCCTGATGCTGCATTTCGACGACGAAGCCTCGATCCTCGCCATGGGCGATACCGACATCTTCTCCGACATGGCGCTGATCAACGAACTGCACCAGCCGGATATCGGCCTCGTCCCCGTCGGCGACCGCTTCACCATGGGTGGCGCGGTGGCGGCGCTTGCCTGCCAGCGCTACTTCAATTTCAAGACCGCGATCCCCTGCCACTACGGCACCTTCCCGATCATCGACCAGACGGCCGAGAAGTTCGTCTCCGGCATGGACGGCTCGAAGACGGAAGTGAAGGCGATCAAGCCTTCCGAGAGCCTGTCGATCTGACGAAAGCCCGTTGCACAAGGCGGACATGGTCTTTATAGCGAGTGGGAAATTTCCCTTTCGGAGTATGCCATGTCCGTCGATCTTGCCACCGTTAAGCGCGTCGCGCGCCTTGCCCGTATTGCCGTCTCCGAAGACGAGGCAAATCGCATGGTCGGCGAGCTCAATGGCATTCTCGGCTTCGTCGAACAGCTTTCCGAAGTGAATGTCGAAGGCGTCGAGGCGATGACCTCGGTCACGCCGATGGCGATGAAGAAGCGGACCGATCAGGTGACCGACGGCAACAAGGCCGACGACGTCGTCGCCAACGCCCCTGTCACCGACCACAATTTCTTCCTGGTGCCGAAAGTCGTCGAATAAGCGCTGCCGCTTTTTCCGACCCCCGTTGCCAACAGAGATATCCGAGCAGAGACCATGAGCGAACTGACCAGCCTGACCATTGCCGAAGCCCGCGAGAAGCTGCGTGCCAAAGAGATCACCGCGACCGAACTGACCGAAGCCTATATCTCGGCGATCGACGCGGCCAATGGCCAGCTCAACGCCTATATCAAGACCACGCCGGATCTCGCCCGCGTTATGGCCAAGAAGTCGGATGAGCGCATCTCCACCGGCAGGGCTGGCGAGCTCGAAGGCATTCCGCTCGGCATCAAGGACCTGTTCGCCACTGTCGGCGTCCACACCCAGGCCTGCAGCCACATTCTCGACGGTTTCGAGCCGCGCTACGAGTCGACCGTCACCCAGAACCTCTGGGACGACGGCGCCGTCATGCTCGGCAAGCTGAACATGGACGAATTCGCCATGGGCTCGTCGAACGAGACCTCGCATTACGGCGCGGTCATCAACCCCTGGCGCGCCTCCGGCTCCAACCAGCAGCTCGTTCCGGGCGGCTCTTCCGGCGGTTCGGCCGCTGCCGTTGCTGCCCATCTTTGCGCTGGCGCCACTGCCACCGATACCGGCGGCTCGATCCGCCAGCCGGCAGCCTTCACCGGCACCGTCGGCATCAAGCCGACTTATGGCCGCTGCTCGCGCTGGGGCACCGTCGCCTTCGCATCCTCGCTCGACCAGGCAGGCCCGATCGCCCGCGACGTGCGCGATGCCGCAATCCTCCTGAAGTCGATGGCTTCGGTCGATGCCAAGGACACCACCTCGGTCGATCTGCCAGTTCCGGACTATGAAGCAGCGCTCGGCAAGTCGCTGAAGGGCATGAAGATCGGTATCCCGAACGAATACCGCGTCGACGGCATGCCGGAGGAAATCGAAACCCTTTGGCAGCAGGGCATTGCCTGGCTGAAGGATGCCGGTGCCGAGATCGTCAACATCTCGCTGCCGCACACGAAATATGCGCTCCCGGCCTATTATATCGTCGCGCCCGCCGAAGCATCCTCGAACCTCGCCCGCTACGACGGCGTCCGCTACGGCCTGCGTGTCGACGGCAAGGACATTGCCGACATGTACGAGAAGACCCGCGCTGCGGGCTTCGGCAAGGAAGTCAAGCGCCGCATCATGATCGGCACCTACGTGCTGTCGGCCGGTTACTACGACGCCTATTATATCCAGGCGCAGAAGGTCCGCACGCTGATCAAGCGCGACTTCGAACTGGCCTTCGACGCCGGTGTCGACGCGATCCTGACGCCCGCCACGCCGTCCTCGGCCTTCGGCGTTGCCGACGAGAACCTGGCCGCCGATCCTGTTGCCATGTACCTGAACGACATCTTCACGGTGACGGTCAACATGGCCGGTCTCCCAGGTATCGCCGTTCCCGCCGGTCTCGACCACAAGGGGCTGCCGCTCGGCCTGCAGCTCATCGGCAAGCCGTTCGACGAGGAAACCCTCTTCAAGACCGCCCATGTCATCGAACAGGCCGCCGGTAAGTTTAGCCCGGCCAAGTGGTGGTAAGCGGACTGACAATTCGGACAATGACCGTCGCCGACCACATCGTGGTCGGCGAAGTCGGTTTTGCGGCCTGGCTGTCGAACATCGAGGGGGAGGAGTTGCTCTCCGATCCCGAAATCGTCGCTGCCGCCCGTAGGGCTTTCGTCGACTATCCGGCCTCCGCCAAAGGCGATGTGGCCGTTGCCGAGATCGGCGGCAAGCTTGTCGGCTGGGGCGCGCGCGAAGATGCGCCCGATTACATTTCAGACCTCTGGGTCGATCCCGCCTTCCAGGGCCGCGGCATCGGAGCCGCCCTGCTTGCACATTTCGTCAGTGCCATATCAGGCGAAGGCTACCCGGTCGCCCGGATCGACACCCGCGCCACCAATACTGGTGCCATCCGCCTCTATGAACGAACAGGCTTCTCGATCGTCTGGCGCGAGTTCGAGCGCGACGCGAGCTTGGGAATAGACCTTGAAAAGGTGAACCTGGAAATGCATCTGGGTTAGGCACACTGGGAGGTGGCCATGTCCAAAACCGATCTTGAAAATCTGATAGCATCCCTCGACCGCCTCGCGGCCGCCGGTTTCGTCATGGGCGCGGAGTGGACGGCGGTTCACAATATCTGCCAGGCGCACGAGGGACAGCGTGCGTTCGACTGGGGCCATGCCCTATGCCACCGCATCGAAGGCGACGACTGGAACGCCGATTATTGGTATCGCCGCGCTGGACGATCTCGCGGCAAGGGGACGCTGGCTGAGGAGTGGGCGGTGATGAAGGTGGAGCTTTCGGCAGCGGCGTGACGTTCAATCCTGCTGCGGCGGATAAAGCTTGCGTTGGTGAACGATCGTCAGAATATCGAGATCGACCGCGGAATTGATGCGGTAGACGATCGTGTACGGCAGTCCCGAGATCGCGAATTCCCGCGTGCCGCCGATGCTGCCCTCCCGGCCGAGCAGCGGCAAATTCTCGAATATCTCGATCACTTGCCGGATGCGCAACAGAATCCGATCGGCAGCACTCCGGTCGAATTCCCTGATGTAGCTATGAATTTCACTGAGGTCGGCGATAGCCTGCGGCGTGAAATTAACGTTCAAACCCGAAACGCTCCCAGACCTTTTTGGCCGGGACCATTGCGGAGCGATCATCGGCCTGCTTCAGCGCGGCTCGGATCTTCTTTTCCTTCCACGCGTCATAGCCCTCATCTGCAGCCGCATGGGGCTGCACTTCGGTCAGCTCTTCAATGGAAACGGTGTCTCGCAGATCGCTCATAACCCCAAGATAGCGCGAAGATGGTTTTGATCCAACCCTGTGGATTTAGAGGTAGGCTGGCTCATCAAAGAGCCAGCCCCACCATCATTACCTATTATCCTGCTCCGCCCTCACCAGCACCAAACCCTGCTCGGTGATCCGGTAGGGCTTGCCGCCCTGTGAGCGGATCGCCCGTTTCTGCTTGAGCTTGCGGAAAGTCAGGATGTCGAGGCCGGAGAAGACCCAGCCTTCTCGGGTGAACAGTTGCAGTTTCTCGATCGTGCGGTCTTCGCCGCGTGTGAGTTCGATCCTGCCGCCCTGGGCGAGCAGGTGCAGGATGCGCTGTTCGGCGCGTGAAATGTCCATTGTTATGTTGATCCGGTCGCGGCGCTCGAAAGCGCACAAAAAAACGATCCGTCGTTCAAGGCGAACGGCGGGGCTTCGTTTTTTCTGGCCCATGCGCGCAAGCAGGCTTGCGGGCAGGGCCCTTAGCGGGTCTCAGACGAGTTCAACATAAGGTTTGCCTAACCCGCGCACAGGTTGCCGTCAAGCGCGCAAGTTTCGCCATGTGCCTGCAAAAACGGTGCGCTAGCCGCGCAGACCGATGGAAAAGCTGGCGATTCGGTGTTCTACTTTGACCATTGAACGGGGGTTCCATGATCCACATTCGCAATGCCCGGGAGGGCGAGGCGGACTTTCTGAGCGAGATCGGCCTCAGAGCCTGGCAAAAGGCGATGGCGGCCATGGGCGAGACGGACGCGCAGCTCGACGCCGCGCGCAGTGCCTTTTCGAATTTCACCCATAACAGCTGGCTGACGATCACGGTCGCTGAACTCAACGGCCAGATCGTCGGCTGGGGTGCGCGGGAGAGGTTCGACGAGACGATCTCCGATTTCTGGATCGACCCGGCCTTCACCCGCCAGGGCGTCGGCGCTGCACTGCTGGCACAGATCGAGACGGATATTGCCGATCAGGGTTTTTCCAGCGCCGGCATGCAGACCCATTCCGGAAACGCGGAGGCGATCAACTTCTTCCAGAAACATGGCTATGCCATCCATTGGTTGTCGATCGTCTATAATCCGAAGCTCGACCGCGACGTGCCATCCGTCGGCCTGACCAAGCCACTGGAAAGCGCCGGCGACGGCACTTATGGGCCGGATTTCTAGACGAGCCCCAATCGCTCCGCAGCGAGAAACGTAGCGGCTCCTACGAGCAGCACTACATGAAGCAACGCGATTCCCATCAGAAGCGTCCGGAACGGCTCTTTCTGGGTTTTGTGCCGCAACAGACGCTGGGCCGCGATCGCGCCCGGGCTGCCGGCGAACAATGCCAGCATCAGCAAGGTCCGTTCGCTGACACGCGGGTGTCCCAGCCGGGCGGCGCGCTTGTCGACGAAATAGGTGGCGAAGACGAAGAGATTGTAGCCGAAAATCAGGGCGGCGAGTTGAAGCAGGTGAGGGGCGATCATAGATCGATGCTAGCGCGCCGCCGTTAACAGCGCGAAAACGGGAGCCGGCAGCGCAAGCGCGCCGAAAGCCTTGCACCCGCAAGCCATTTCCTTTACCTCACCAGATGAAAAGAACAGCCTTCCAAAGAGCATCAAATGACCCTTGTCGACGTTCGCACGCCTGATCCGAAACGCTTCATTCCCGGCGCCACTGGCGATTGGGAAGTCATCATCGGCATGGAAGTCCATGCGCAGGTGCTGTCGAATTCGAAGCTGTTCTCCGGCGCCTCGACCGAATTCGGCAAGCCGCAGAATTCCAACGTTTCGCTCGTCGATGCCGCCATGCCCGGCATGCTGCCCGTCATCAACGAGGAATGCGTCAAGCAGGCGGTTCGCACCGGCCTCGGCCTGAAGGCGCAGATCAACAAGCGCTCGCTCTTCGACCGCAAGAACTATTTCTATCCCGACCTGCCGCAGGGCTATCAGATCTCGCAGTTCAAGGATCCGATCGTCGGCGAGGGCCAGATCGTCATTTCGCTCGGCCCGGATCGTCAGGGTCAGTTCGAGGATATCGAGATCGGCATCGAGCGACTGCACCTGGAACAGGACGCCGGCAAGTCGCTGCACGACCAGCATGCGACCATGTCCTATGTCGACCTGAACCGTTCGGGCGTAGCCCTGATGGAAATCGTCTCGAAGCCCGACATGCGCTCGTCCGATGAGGCCAAGGCCTATATGACGAAGCTGCGCTCGATCGTCCGTTACCTCGGCACCTGCGACGGCAACATGGACGAGGGCTCGATGCGCGCCGACGTCAACGTTTCCGTTCGCCGCCCCGGCGAAGGCTTCGGCACGCGCTGCGAAATCAAGAACGTCAACTCGATCCGCTTCATCGGACAGGCCATCGAATACGAGGCGCGCCGCCAGATCGGCATTCTCGAGGACGGCGGCAGCATCGATCAGGAAACCCGTCTCTTCGACCCGAACAAGGGCGAGACGCGCTCCATGCGCTCCAAGGAAGATGCGCACGACTATCGCTACTTCCCCGATCCGGACCTGCTGCCGCTCGAATTCGACGACGCCTTCATCAAGGCGCTCGAAGCCGATCTGCCTGAGCTCCCTGACGACAAGAAGGAGCGCTTCGTGCGCGAACTCGGCCTGTCGATCTACGACGCCTCGGTTCTCGTTTCGGAAAAGGCGATTGCCGACTATTTCGAAGCCGTCGCCGAAGGCCGCGATGGCAAGATGGCGGCCAACTGGGTCATCAACGACCTGCTCGGCGCCTTGAACAAACTCGGCAAAGATATTGAATCGACTCCGGTTTCCCCGGCCCAGCTCGGCGGCATCATCGACCTGATCAAGGCCGAGACCATCTCCGGCAAGATCGCCAAGGACGTCTTCGAGATCATTCTCAACGAAGGCGGTGATCCCGCCGAGATCGTTGAGAGCCGTGGCATGAAGCAGGTAACCGACACCGGCGCCATCGAGAAGGCTGTCGACGAAATCATCGCCGCGAACCCGGATCAGGTGGCCAAGGTTCTCGCCAAGCCGACGCTGGCCGGCTGGTTCGTCGGTCAGGTCATGAAGGCAACCGGCGGCAAGGCCAATCCGCAGGCCGTCCAGGCGCTGGTCAAGGCCAAGCTCGGCATTGTCGAGGAATAACCTCGGCAGGCGGCAGCCTCGCGCTGCCGCTGCGCCACAGGAAAGCAACAATGGTCTATTTCGTCCGCACCGCTGGTGAGCGTGATCTGGAAAAGGTCCGCACTCTCCTGGTCGAGAGTTTTCACGCCGCCTACGATCGATTCTATGGCGAGCCGAAGGTCAACGAACTCATCGCCCATCTGTTTTCGCCGGCCGCCCTGAAGGAGCGGCTAACGAAAAAGAACGCCGAGTTCGTCGTTGCCGATAGCGGCAAGGATATCGGCGGCGTTGGCTATGCCGTCATGTCCAAGGATATGGCGAAGACCGCGGTGCTGCATCTGCTCTATGTACGCCCGGCGCTGCAGCGTCAGGGCATCGGCCGCGACATGTTCGCCGAACTCGAAACCTGCTTTCCCGATGCGGAGATCATGCGCCTCGAGGTCGAGCCGAAAAATGAAGAAGCGATCGGCTTCTACACCCGGCTCGGCTTTGCCGAGGTAGGCCGCAACGAGAATGTCGGTCCCGGCCATTCGGGCATCGCCACGCTCGTGCTCGAAAAGCAACTTCCCACCCATTGAGAGCCTCATGACCGGCAAGCTCATCATCCGTGAAGCCCGGGAAGCCGACCTTGCCGCCTTGATCGCGCTGTTTGCGGCCGACGATGTCGGCGGCCATGGCGATACGATCAATGCGGCTGCCTTTCCCGACTATCTCAAGGCCTTTTCTACGATCTCGGCATCACCGGATCAGACGCTCTACACAGCCGAGCGCGATGGCGAAGTGGTCGGCACCTTCCAGACGATGGTAACGACGTCGCTGACCGGCCGCGGCTCGTCGTCGATGATCATCGAGGCGGTGCAGACGCGCGCCGACATGCGCGGGCAGGGGATCGGTGCCGCGATGATCGACTTCGCGATCGCAGAGGCAAAACGACGCGGCGTGCGGCTCGTCCAGCTGACGTCGAATGCCAAGCGCAAGGATGCACACCGTTTCTACGAGCGCCTGGGCTTCAAGCCGTCGCATCTCGGCTTCAAGATGGCCCTGAAATGAGCCTTTGCCGATCTGGAATCACTGGACAATCAGGTCTTCCGGCGGCATAAGCGAGTGAACGAATTCCAGTCCCGCTTGACCTCCCTCAAGCACAAGGAACAGACATGAAGAACTTCCTGCTGCACATTTTCACCTGGTGGAACCACTACACGCTGGGAACACTGTTTGCGCTTCGCGGCTTCAAGCGTGTTGGCGAAGATGAGCTCGGCAATGTCTATTACGAAGGCGGTCTGTCTTCCTACGGTCTGCCGAAGCGCTGGGTGATCTATAGCGGTTATGCCGAAGCCTCCGCCATTCCTCCGGGCTGGCACGGCTGGATGCATCACCGCACCGATACCCCGCCGTCCAAGGAAAACTACGCCGCCAAGGAATGGGAAAAGGCGCATCGCGCCAACCCGACCGGTTCGCCGCAGGCCTACCGCCCGCCGGGTTCGCTGGCTGCAACCGGCGAGCGTCCGCGCGTCACCGGCGACTACGACGCCTGGACGCCGGGCAACTGAGTTTCTCGACCGCGAAGCGGGCCGTCCGGCCCCGCTTTTGGCCACAATTGACCTTTACCCGCAGGTTGGCCGCAGAAGCTGCGGCCATTATCTTGAGATGCGGTGGAGACGGGTAGATATGCAGCTTTTCACGCGGAACCATGTCCTGCGTGCCGCCGGGATCGCCCTGGCGCTTGGCTCCTCTTTCCTGCCGCAGGCGGCATCCGCTGCGCGCATCGAAAATCCTGTCGCCGTCTTCTCCGGCCTCGACAAGATCACCGGCCGCATCACCACCTTCGACGTCTATGTCAACGAGACGGTCCAGTTCGGCGCCCTGCAGGTGACGCCGAAGGCCTGCTATTCGCGCGACCAGGCGGAAGCGCAGAAGATCGACGGTTTCGTCGAAGTCGACGAGATCACCCTCGACCGCAAGATCCGCCGCATCTTCACCGGCTGGATGTTTGCCGACAGCCCGGGCCTGAACGCGGTGGAGCATCCGATCTATGACGTCTGGCTGAAGGACTGCAAGGCGCAGTCGGACGTGCCGGCGCCGGATAGTGCCGCAAAGGCCAAGTGATTTTCTGATTTGGTGCTGCGCCAAGGTGGCCGACCCTCGTCCTTCGAGGCCCTTCGGGCACCTCAGGATGAGGGCGGAGTGGGCCGCTGTGCGTGAGGATGGAGTGGCCTGCCGCGCTTGAGGCAGGAGTGGACAATTGCGTTCGAGGCATCGCTACGAGCTCGGGCCCAGAGAAGCCCTCAATCTGAGATGACAGCGCCTAAGAAGCCTACATCCTGATCTGGGAGCGTCTGAAAAGCCAACCCAAAGTGGGAGCGCCTGAGAAGCCCTCATCCTGAGGCGGGAGCAAAGCGACCCTCGAAGGACGAGGGCGGGCACGCCGACTTGCAACCCCGCGATAAGGCGCCGCCCCAAGAGAGCCCTCATCCTGAGGTGCCCAAAGGGCCTCGAAGGACGAGGGCGGGCGCGCCCATCGCCTGCTAAAACTCCAGATGCGGCGAATCCATCGCGTTATCAAGCATCACCGCATACTCATCCTTCGGCACATCGATCGCTCCGAACGTCTTCAGATGCTCGGTGGTGAACTGCGTGTCGAGCAGCTTGAATTCCTTGTCCTGAAGCCGCTTCACCAGATGCACGAGGCAGATCTTCGAGGCATCGGTGCGCCGCGAGAACATGCTCTCGCCGAAGAAGGCCGCCCCCAGTGAAACGCCGTAGAGGCCGCCGACCAGTTCATCGCCATCCCAGGCTTCGACCGAATGCGCATGGCCGATGCGATGCAGCGTCGAATAGAGCTGCCGGATCGTGCCGTTGATCCAAGTGCTCGGCCGCCCGGACGTCTCCTCGGCGCAGGCCGCGATCACCGCATCGAAATCCGAATTGAAGCGGATGTCGAACGGCGTCCTGCGAATGGTCTTCGCCAGGCTTTTTGAAATGTGGAATTCGTCGAGCGGGATGACACCGCGAAGTTCCGGCTCGACCCAGAAGATCTCCGGGTCGTCAGCCGATTCGGCCATCGGGAAGAGGCCGATGGAGTAGGCGCGCAGGAGGATCTCCGGGGTAATTCCTGGGGACTTCCTGCGCGACCCTGCCATTCGAAATCAGGCCGGCTTGGTGCTGGCCAGATATTGCTCCAGCCAGTGAATGTCGTAGTCGCCATTGGCGATATCCTGGTTGGAAACCAGGTCCTGGAACAGCGGCAGCGTGGTCTTGATGCCGTCGACGACGAATTCGTCCAGCGCGCGGCGCAGACGCATCATGCATTCGACGCGGGTGCGGCCGTGCACGATGAGCTTGCCGATGAGGCTGTCGTAATAGGGCGGGATCTTGTAGCCCTGATACGCGCCGCTATCGATGCGCACGCCGAGACCGCCGGGTGCATGGAAATGCGTGATTGTGCCGGGCGAGGGCACGAAAGTGCGCGCGTCCTCGGCATTGATGCGGCATTCGATGGCGTGGCCCTCGAAGGTGATCTGGTCCTGCGTGACCGAGAGACCGCCGCCGGAGGCAACGCGGATCTGCTCATGCACGAGGTCGATGCCGGTGATCGCTTCGGTGACCGGATGCTCGACCTGGAGACGGGTGTTCATTTCGATGAAATAGAACTCGCCGTTTTCGTAGAGGAACTCGATCGTGCCGGCGCCGCGGTACTTCAGCTTCTTCATGGCGTCGGCGCAAACTTGGCCGATCTTCATGCGCTGCTCGACGTTGAGGGCGGGAGAATTGGCTTCTTCCCAGACCTTCTGGTGGCGGCGCTGCAGCGAGCAGTCGCGTTCGCCGAGATGGATCGCATTGCCTTCGCCGTCGCCGAAGACCTGAACTTCGATGTGGCGCGGCTTGCCGAGATACTTTTCCATGTAGACAGCTTCGTTGCCGAAAGCGGCTGCCGCTTCGGTACGGGCCGTCGACCATGCCTCGATCAGGTCGGCCTCAGACTTGGCGACCTTCATGCCGCGTCCGCCACCACCGGCCGTCGCCTTGATCAGGACGGGATAACCGATTTCGGCCGCCGTCTTGATGGCTTCCTCCTCGGTCTTCACTTCGCCGTCGGAGCCCGGAACAACGGGGATGCCGAGTTCCTGCGCCGTCGTCTTGGCGGTGATCTTGTCGCCCATGATGCGGATATGATCCGCCGTCGGGCCGATGAAGGTGATGCCGTGGGCTTCGAGAATATCCGCGAACTTGGCGTTCTCGGACAGGAAGCCGTAGCCCGGGTGAACCGCGTCGGCGCCGGTGATTTCGCAGGCGGCAACGATCTGATGGATGTTCAGATAGCTGTCGCGCGAAGGCGGCGGGCCGATGCAGACGCTCTCGTCGGCAAGGCGCACATGCATGGCGTCGGCGTCTGCCGTGGAGTGAACCACGACGCAGGGAATGCCCAGCTCTTTGCAGGCGCGCAGCACGCGCAGCGCAATTTCACCGCGGTTTGCAATGAGGATTTTGGAGACCATGACGCCCGCCTTATTCGATGACGACCAGGGCCTGGCCGTATTCGACGGGGCTTCCGTCCTCGACGAGGATTTCCGTGACCTTGCCCGACTTCGGCGACGGGATCTGGTTCATGGTCTTCATCGCTTCGATGATGAGCAGCGTCTGGCCTTCCTTGACGGTCGAGCCGACTTCGATGAAGGCGCGCGCGCCCGGAGCCGGTGCCATATAGGCGGTGCCGACCATCGGAGCGTTGACGGTGTTGGCCGGGTTGCGTGCCGGCGCAGCAGCTGCGGCCGGTGCCGCGGCAGCGGCGGGCGCGGCTGCCGGAGCAGCGGCGTAGGCCGGAGCGGCCATCGGCGCCTGGATGTACTGCATGTTGCCGCCGCGAGACACGCGGATGCGCATGTCATCCTGCTCGACTTCGATTTCCGTCAGGTCCGTGTCGTTCAAGATGTTCGCGAGGTCACGGATCAGTGCCTGGTCGATACCGGATTTCTTTTCAGCCATGAGTGTTTGCCCTGTCTTCTTCTTATGCCGTGAGGTTCTTCAGCGCCTGAAGCGCCAGAATGTAGCTATTGTGGCCAAAGCCCGCGATCACGCCCTTGCAGGCAGGGGCAATCATCGACTTGTGCCTGAATTCTTCGCGTGCATGTACGTTCGAGATATGGAGCTCGATCACCGGAATGGAAATAGCCTTGATCGCATCATGCAGTGCAATGGATGTATGCGTATAGGCGCCGGCATTGATGGCAACGCCTGCCGCCTTGTCGTTGGCTTCATGGAACCAGTCGATCAGCATGCCTTCGTGGTTGCTCTGGCGGAAGTCGATCTCGAAACCGAGTTCCTTGCCCGCAGCCCGGCAATCCGCCTCGATGTCCTGGAGCGTCTTGCCACCGTAGATGCCGGGTTCTCTTTTGCCCAGCATGTTCAGGTTTGGCCCGTTCAGGACGAAGATCGTTTGCGTCATCGAGTGTTCCATTGAATGCACGAGGGCAACCTATAGACTCCCCATGGCCTTAATGAAAGCCCTTTGGGGTAGGCATCCCGAATCGTGCCATATTTGTCCACATGGCTGAAACGCTTGGATTTTGACGATTTGATGGACGCCGGCCTCAGCAGGCGGTCTTGCCGCAGGTCCGCATGTTCTTGACCTTGGTTTCGAGATCGTCGAAACCGACCGCGCCCTGCACCAGCTCGTTGCCGATGACATAGGACGGCGTGCCTGTAATGCCGAGCTTCTGGGCAAGCTCATAGGCGTTCTGCACTGAGCCGGTATCCGGGCTCTTGGCCATCTCGTCGCGGATCTGCTTTTCGTTGACGCCGAGCGACGAGGCGACTTCGATGGCGCTGTCTTCATCGGCGCGGCCTTCTCCGCCAAGCAAGGCCATGTGGAACTGCTCGTACTTTTCAGGCGCCAGCTTGCGGAAGGCATCCGAAACCTTGTGCGCTGCGACCGATTCCGGTCCGAGGATCGGGAATTCCTTGAGCACGAAGCGGACGTTCTTGTCCTTCTTCAGCATCGTCTGCATGTCGGTGAGCGCGTGACGGCAGTAGCCGCAATTGTAGTCGAAGAACTCGACGATGGTGACGTCGCCCTTCGGATTGCCGATCGAGATATCGTCCTTGGCTTCGAAGATGCTCTGGCTGTTTTCGCCGATCACCTTGTTGGCTTTGACGAGGCGGGCTTCTTCCTGCTTCTTCTGCAGAGCGTCCTGAACGTCGAGCATGATTTCGGGGTTCTGGATCAGGTATTCCTTGATGAACTCGCCGAATTCTTTCTTCTGCGCATCGTCGAGGGCAAGCGCGGGAAGCGGCATGGCAAAGCTGGCAACGAGCGCGAGGGCGGTGAAGGTTTTCGGAAAGAGAGCCATTGTGTCCTCGTCGGCTGATCGAATGCGATGCCGCTTCATAACATCGCCCGGTTAATGGGCTTGAACGCGAAGCATCAAATTACGGTGTGCTGCCCGGCCATCAAACAGGATTTTTCTGGATCGCCACGCAATCGCGGGATTGTGATGAACTGATTAATGCGGCAATTGTCGGGCCGCAATGAATATCCGGAGTTATCAGCCTTGTTTTCCGTATCGAAGCGCAGCGAAGTCGAGCCCTTTCACGCCATGGATGTTCTGGCCGAGGCGACCAAACGGCGCGCCGCTGGCCACCCGGTGATCTCGATGGCGGTCGGCCAACCCTCGCATCCTGCCCCGCAGGCAGCGCTTGAGGCGGCCCGCGCAGCCCTTGCGGAAGGCAAGATCGGCTATACCGATGCGCTGGGGACGGCGCGGCTGAAACAGGCGCTCGCCCGGCACTACCGCGATCGCCACGGCCTCGAGATCGATCCGGCGCGGATCGCCATCACGACGGGGTCGTCTGCCGGTTTCAACCTCGCTTTCCTGTCGCTCTTCGATGCCGGGGATGCCGTCGCGATTGCGAGGCCCGGCTATCCGGCCTATCGCAACATCCTCGGCGCGCTTGGGCTGAAGGTCATCGAAGTCGCCGTGACGGCCGAGACGCATTTCACGCTGACGCCGGAAAGCCTGGACGCCGCACAGCGCGAAAATGGCGTCAAGCTGAAGGGCATCTTGCTGGCAAGCCCGGCAAACCCGACTGGAACCGTGACGGGCGGGCCGGCGCTGAAGGCGCTTGCCGATTACTGCGCGGCCCAATCGATCGCCTTCATCTCCGACGAGATCTATCACGGCCTGACCTTTGCCGGCGAGGAGACCAGTGCGCTGGAGCTGACCGGCGAGGCGATCGTCATCAATTCCTTCTCGAAATACTATTGCATGACCGGTTGGCGGATCGGCTGGATGGTGCTGCCGGAGCGGCTGGTGCGCCCGATCGAGCGCGTCGCCCAGAGCCTCTACATCTCGCCGCCGGAACTCTCGCAGATCGCCGCGACGGCAGCGCTTGGCGCGGCTTCGGAGCTCGACGTCTACAAGGCGAGCTACGCCGCCAACCGCGATTTCCTGCTTCGGCGCCTGCCGGAAATCGGACTGCCGGTGGCCTCGCCGATGGACGGTGCCTTCTACGCCTATGTCGACGTCACGCGCTTCAGCAATGACAGTATGGCCTTCGCCAAGCGGATGCTGGCGGAAATCAATGTCGCGGCCACGCCGGGTCTCGATTTCGATCCGCTGGAGGGCAACAGGACGATGCGGATGTCCTATGCGGGTTCGGAACAGGAGATCGCTGAGGCCATCGAGCGTATGGCCGGCTGGCTGAAATAGAGTCTGTTTTCTTGCGCTTGCGCCGGTTTTCTGAATCAATCCGGCAGGTGCTTGAATCAGTTTGTGAGGGAGCGAAGCGACAACCGCCCGCGCTCCGCCAGTTCATCGGCCCGCTCATTGCCGCCAATGCCCGCATGGCCCTTGCACCAGGCGACGGTCAAGCCGGCGTCTCGCGATAAGGTGCGATCGATCGCCTGCCAAATATCCTTGTTGGCAATCGCCCGGTTTCTCAGATTGGCGTTGGCGCCGATCTTCTTCCAGCCGTTGTTCCGCCAGATCGGCCGCCAGAGCGTGCAGCCCTTGATGGCATAGGCCGAGTCCGTCCAGATGATTGCGGTCTCGCCGGATGCGTTGGCATCGACCCACCGCGCCGCTTCCAAGATGGCCAGCAGTTCCATGCCGTTATTCTCGGCCTTACCAACGCCACCGGCTGCCGATGCGATTTCGGCGCCGTCGCGATAGGCAGCGAATGCCCAGCCGCCGCGGCCGGACTTCGGATCGAAGGAGCCATCGGTGAACAGGTGCAGGCCGCGGCGCGTATCAGGCGCGTCTAGAATCTCGGTCATGCTGGTGGAGGCCCCCTCTGCTGGAATCGTTGCCTGTAGGGTAGCGGCAAGGTGAAGGCCTGTCTGCGTTCGAGCGGAGCCCGTTCACAAGCCTCTTGACTAATCCATACCCGCATGGCTATGAATAAATCCATAGCCAATGAGGTATGAATTGGAAACGCCAAGTACCCAGGACATGCTTTTCCGGTCGCTAGCCGATCCGACCCGCCGCGCGCTTTTCGAGCGTCTGTGCCTGGAGGGCGAGAAGACGGTCGGCGTGCTGACATCGGGAGCAGGGGTCTCGCAGCCCGTCGTCTCGAAGCATCTCGCCGTCCTGAAGCAGGCGGGCCTGGTGCGCGACCGGCATGAGGGACGCCAGACGCATTACAGCGCCCGCATCGAGGCGCTGGCCCCGCTGGCGGACTGGACGACGAAGATGGTCGGCTTCTGGGAGAGCCGGTTTGATGATCTCGAAGAGCTTTTGAAGAGGATGGACCAATGAGCGACGCAACCCACGAACGGCGCACCGTGATCGTCGAGCGGGAGATCGCCTTTCCACCTGAGAAGATATGGCGCGCGCTGACGCAGCCGCATCTCTTGCAGGATTGGCTGATGCGGAACGATTTCAAGCCGGTGGTCGATCACCGCTTTAAGTTCAGCGGCGACTGGGGCTCGGTCGATTGCGAGGTCCGCGAGGTCGAACCGAACAAGACGCTCTCCTACAGCTGGGATGCCCATGGCCTCGAAAGCGTCGTGACATGGACCCTGACGCCGACGGCGAAGGGCACGCATCTGCGCATGGAGCAATCCGGATTCCGTCCCGACCAGCAACAGGCCTTCATGGGCGCACGCGCAGGCTGGCACAAATTCTTCGAAAACCTCGAGCAGCTGCTCGCGCGCGCTTGAGCTTCAGCCATATTTTCAGGGAGGACACATTGGTTTTCAGCAGACTTATCCGGCAGGCGCACCGCTGGATTTCGATCATCTTCACGGTGACCGTCGCCGCCAATTTCGCGACGATGGCTTTCGGCACGCCGCCGGCATGGGTGGTCTACTCGCCGCTCCTGCCGTTGTTCCTGCTGCTTTTCAGCGGCCTCTATCTCTTCGCCCTGCCATATCTGGCAGGACGGAATTGAGGGCAAACGGCCTCTTCAATCCGGCCCGTTTCGGCTAACGTCGAGGCGAAAATGGATTCGGGAGGGTTCGTAGCGTGCGTCAGGTTCCGGCAGCCAATTGGGGGGAAAGCTATCACTACAGCTTCAGGGAATGCCTCAGCCCCACCTCGGTGGAAGAGCTTTGCGGCATGGTCGCGCGATCGGGATCGCTGAAGGCGGTCGGCTCCGGCCATTCCTTCAACGGTATTGCCGACGGCAGCACTGCGATCCGGCTGACGGATATTCCTGCCAATCCCGTGGTCGAGAGCAACGGCACCGAGGTCAGCGTCGGCGGTCACTGGACCTATGGCGATCTTGCCCAGTTCCTCCACGGCCAGCGGCTGGCGATCCACAATCTCGCCTCGCTGCCGCATATCTCGATCGCCGGCGCGATCGCCACCGCCACCCATGGATCGGGCGACGGCAACGGAAATCTGGCGACAGCGGTATCGGCTCTGGAATTCGTCGCCGGTGACGGCAGCATGGTCAGGGTGAGGCGCGGCGATCCCGGTTTCGACGGCATGGTCGTCCACCTCGGCGCACTCGGGATCGTCACGCGGGTGAGCCTCGATGTCAGGCCGGAATTCGAAATCGCCCAGAGCGTCTATGAGGATCTTTCCTGGGATCAGCTGCTTGCCAATCTCGATGAGATCATGGCCGCGGGATATAGCGTCAGCGTCTTCACCCAATGGGCGGAGAAGGCGGGGGCGATCTGGCTGAAGCGCACGGCTTCCGACAGTGATTGGCCATCGGTGCTGCATGGCGCAGCGCGCGCCACGGTGAACCGCCACCCGATCATCGGGCTCGATGCTGGCAACTCGACGGAGCAGCTTGGGCTTTATGGGCGCTGGTCCGATCGGCTGCCGCATTTCAAGATGGGTTTCACGCCGAGCAGCGGTGCGGAGATCCAGTCGGAATTCCATGTCCCGCGGCGCCATGGCCCGGCGGCGATCGAGGCGCTGCTGAAAATCCGTGAGCGCTTCGCGCCGTTGATCCAGGCTGGCGAGTTCCGCACCGTTGCCGCCGACACGCTGTGGCTCAGCCCGCAATATCGGCGCGACACGCTGTCGATGCACTTTACCTGGGTCAGGGATCAGGAGGCGGTCAACGCCGCGGTGCGCCATATCGAGGAGGCGCTCCAGCCATTTGAAGCGCTGCCGCATTGGGGCAAGGTCTTCAATGAGCGCGGCGTCGGTTCACGCTTCGAGAAGTTTGGAGATTTCGTCAGCCTTCGCAACAGGATGGACCCGGAACGCAAGTTCTCAAACCCGTGGCTGGGCGAGACCGTTTTCGGCGACGGCGCGGGCTGAGAATCACTACGCAGCAGCGGGCCGGAGTTCCCGCGCGTGTCGTCTTTGCGCACAAAAATGTCTTTCCGGTAGAAGGAAAGCGCGCTCCTTGGGCGCCTTTGATAACTGCCGGTGGTGTCACGCTGAGGTCACGCCCGGGAGTGATATGACGTCTGCTTCTTGTTCAGGAGCAGGCAGTGAACCGCTTTATTATATACCTTCCGGACGATCGTGATTGGGTCAAGATACTGGCCTCTTTGCAGAAGCTTGGGAGCCTCGAAACCGACCGCTCGCATATGGTGACGCTGGTCAGCCCCTTCGATACCGATCACATCGATGCCAAGCTGAAGGAAGGCCGAAAATCCTACGTCCTGGTGAAGGTCGAGGGCGAGTTGCGCTACAACGTGCGCGACCATGCCGCGGCCGCCGTTCTGGCGATCCACGTCGAAGTCTGACCCTCGCCGATCGCGTTCAGCCTCAAGCCATAAAAAAATCCGGCCGCGTTTCCACGGCCGGATTTTTTGTTTGAACAGTCAGGTTTCTCAGAAGAAGCCGCGGCGCTGCCACCAGCCGGCCTTCTTCGGCTTGCCGTCGCCTTCGGCCTCGGCAGTCTCGCGCGTCGACTTCACGGTCGGAGCAGACGAGGAGATATTCGATTCGCGGTTGGCACGGACCGGCTTCGCTTCTTCGGCCTCGGCCGCAGGGGCGGCGAGATCGGCGGATGCTTCTGCCGTCTCCGCTTCCGGTTCTGCAGCAACCACAGGGGCTTCTTCAGCGACGACAGGCTCTTCGACCGGCGATGCTTCTGCCTTGCGGCGGCCACGGCCGCGACCCTTGGCAGGCTTGACCTCTTCGGTGACGAAGGCACCGGTTTCGACGGCTGCCATGGCACTCTCGCCCTGGGATGCGTCTTCGGCAACGGCTTCGACAACCTCGGCCTGGGTTTCGACTTCGACGGTCGTGCCGGCTTCTGCTTCGGTTTCCGCCTCAGCGTCACCTTCGCCGTCAGCAGCATCGGCGGTCAGTTCGCCGTTTTCGTCACGGTTGCGGCGTCCACCACGCTTGCCGCGGCGGCGGCGCTTGCGGCGCTGCTCGTTGTCGCTATCGCCTTCGGCGCGAGCTTCGGTCGCAGCGGCGTCATCGCCCTCTGCCTCGTCCTCATCGCCCTCGGCCTCGTCGGCACCGTCTTCGGCGGAGGAGGCTTCGAGTTCCGAAGCCTGATCGCCATTTCCGCCACGGCCACCACGGCGGCGGCGGCGGCGCTTGCGCTTGCGGTTGCCGCCTTCGCTGTCGCCTTCCGAACGCTGCTGGGCAGGGCGCTCGGCGCCGGCTGCCTTTTCTTCCAGTTCTTCGTCTTCTTCCTCATCCATCTCGATCACGACATCGTCGTCGTCATCGTCGGGGATGGCCGCGAAGTTGAAGAGGGTTTCGATCTTGACCGGATTTTCGACGGGTTCGCCACGATCGATCGCGAAGTGCTGCGCGCCGACGGCACCGTCTGCGTCGATGATGATGGAGACGCCGAAGCGGGCCTCGTAATCGACGATCGACTGGCGCTTGTGGTTCAGCAGGTAGAGCGCGATGTCAGGCGTGGTGCGCACGGTGATGTTGTGCGTCGTGTTCTTGAGCAGATATTCCTCGATGCCGCGCAGAACGTGCAGGGCAACGGAAGACTGCGAACGGACGTGGCCGGTGCCGCCGCAATGCGAGCAGACCTGCGTCGTCGATTCCAGAACCGAAGCGCGGATGCGCTGGCGCGACATTTCCAGAAGGCCGAAATGCGAGATGCGGCCGACCTGAATGCGGGCGCGGTCGTTCTTCAGGCATTCCTTGAGACGCTTCTCGACAGCGCGGTTGTTGCGCTTTTCTTCCATGTCGATGAAGTCGATGACGATCAGGCCGGCCAGGTCGCGAAGGCGAAGCTGGCGCGCGACTTCGTCGGCGGCTTCGAGGTTCGTCTGCAACGCGGTGTCTTCGATCGAGTGCTCGCGGGTCGAACGGCCCGAGTTGACGTCGATCGAAACCAGCGCTTCGGTCTGGTTCATGATCAGGTAGCCGCCGGACTTCAGCGTCACCTGCGGCTGCAGCATGCGGTCAAGCTGCGCCTCGATGCCGGAGCGCGAGAAGATCGGGTGGATGTCGCGGTAGGGCTGGACCACCTTGGCGTGGCTCGGCATCAGCATCTTCATGAAGTCTTTGGCTTCACGATAGCCTTCTTCGCCGGCAACGATGACTTCGCCGATATCCTTGTTGTAGAGGTCGCGGATCGAACGCTTGATCAGCGATCCCTCTTCGTAGACGAGGCAGGGCGCCGTCGAGGCGAGCGTCAGCGTGCGGACGTTCTCCCACAGGCGCATCAGATATTCGAAATCGCGCTTGACCTCGACCTTGGTGCGGTTCGCACCGGCGGTACGCAGGATGACGCCCATGCCCTGCGGCACTTCGAGCATCCGGGCAATTTCCTTCAGGCGCTTGCGGTCCTGCGGGTTGGTGATCTTGCGGGAGATACCGCCGCCACGCGCCGTGTTCGGCATCAGAACCGAGTAGCGGCCTGCGAGCGACAGATAGGTGGTGAGAGCCGCGCCCTTGTTGCCGCGCTCTTCCTTGGCGACCTGCACGAGCAGGATCTGGCGGCGCTTGATGACTTCCTGGATGCGGTACTGCTTGCGCGGACGGCGGGCTGCGCGATCCGGCACTTCTTCCATGGCGTCTTCGGCGCCGACGGATTCGATCACTTCCTCTTCATGGTCGTGATCATCGTCGTCATCGTCGTCATGGCCGCGGCGGCGGGAATCGACTTCTTCCGAGATCGAGTCGCTTTCGACCATGGCAGCCATCGAGCCGCCATTCGAATCATCGTCGCTGTCGACGGAAGCAACCGGTGCTTCGACATCGGTCGGAACGGCATCTTCGGTCGCGGTGGTTTCGGCGACCTTCTTGCGGCTGCGGCGCGGCTTGGCAGGCGCCTTTTTCTTCTTGGCAGGTGCTTCTTCTTCGGCAACCGCGGCAGCTTCCGCCTCGACCGGAGCCTCGGCAGCAGCCTCATCGGCAGGTTCGTCCTTGGCGACGATGCCGATATCGGGCTGTTCCTGGTTCGCCGGATCGTTCAGCGGCGCAGTCTCGACATGCTCGACGTCGTCATCGCGGCGATGCTCTTCGGCTTCGGCGCGCAGCAGGGCCTGACGGTCGGCAAGCGGGATCTGGTAATAATCGGGGTGAATTTCGGCAAAAGCCAGGAAGCCGTGCCGGTTGCCGCCGTAATCGACAAAGGCGGCCTGCAGCGAGGGCTCAACCCTCGTTACCTTAGCAAGATAGATGTTGCCGCGGATTTGCTTCTTGTGCTGCGACTCGAAGTCAAATTCTTCTATGCGGTTCCCGCGAACGACAACGACGCGCGTCTCTTCCTCGTGAGACGCGTCGATAAGCATTTTGTCTGCCATGTAAGCTGTGCTCCTCGGCGCAGCCCGATACGCGCATTCCCGCCGGTGTCTAGGACAGGCAGGGAACGGTTATGAGCGGTTGCGCCGGATAATGAAAGTCGCGATTGGTTCGGGAGGGTAGGCAGCAGCCAGGCAACAGCGGGGAAGACATTCTCCCGGGGCCTGTAGACTTTGGATAAAACCTGCTGCGACACCATTATGACCAAGCGAGATCGATAATACTAAGACCCGTAGGTCCGATGGGTTTGCTCCTCGGAGCGTTTGGTGGCTATCCACCGATTAAGTTTCCGCATACGCCGGAAAATTCAGAATCCAGTTCACTCGGCTAAAAACACATATGACGGCGGACGATTGCCGGTTGCGGCGCCAGGTCCTCGTGGGGTTGGCAGCCTTCGCGGCGACTCTATCCCGTCAGCACTTCTAACCTAAAATTCGTTGTATGGTTTCTCTGTCACAATAGCAAGGGAAAAGCCAAATGTGCCATAATATTGATGGATTTCGGCACGCATAGAAAATCGGGGATAAGCGATCCCGATTCGGGGTGCGCTGTGCTACAAGGCTCGGGGGAGCCCTGAGGGCGGCGGCGGACGTCCGGGATCGATATGCAATGACAGATAGGGTGTGGCGGGCGATTGGTTAAGAGGGAGCGGCCCACGGAAGGGCGATCCGGCAGGCGGATGAATGTTTTGGCGGGCGCGTTCGTTGCCGCCGCGCTGTATCTTCATGTTGCGCCTGTCCTGGCTGCCGATGGTGGCAAGCCCGAGCCGTTGCTTGCCTATGGTGCGCGCATCATCGGCGACGACGCCCGCACCCGCATCGTCGTCGATTTCGACCGCGAGCCGGCCTTTTCCGTTCACTACATCGCCAATCCTGCGCGCATTGTCATCGATCTGCCGGCGACCGCCTTCGGCTTCGATACCAAACAGCTCGGCGCCCGAGGTCTGTTCAAGGACATCCGTTACGGCACGATGGGCGAGGGCAGTGCCCGCATCGTCCTGACGGCGATCAAGCCGGTGAAGCTGGCGCTCGCCAAGGTGCAGCAGGATGAGGACGGCAAGGGCCACCGGCTGGTGCTCGATGCCGAGATGACGACCAAGGAAGAATTTGCAGCGCTGGTCAAAGGCCAGTCCTGGAGCGACCCGGCCGACCAGCAGGTGACGAGCGCCATACCGGCAGGCGAAGCGCCGAAGCCCGGCGACTTCATCATCGCCGTCGATGCGGGCCATGGCGGCATCGATACGGGCGCGATCGGTGTCGACACCAAGACCGAGGAAAAGCAGGTGACGCTCGCCTTTGCCAAGGCGCTGGCCGACCGGCTGAACCGCGAGCCCGGCATCAAGGCCTTTCTCACCCGCGACAACGACGAGTTCCTGTCGCTCTCCGAGCGCGTGCAGATCGCCCGGCAGCATCATGCGGGCCTCTTCATCTCGCTTCACGCCGACACGCTGAAGCAGAAGGATATCCGCGGCGCCACCGTCTACACGATCTCCGACAAGGCGTCCGACAAGCTCGCCGCCGATCTCGCCGAGCGCGAAAACCTGTCCGACCAGATCGCCGGCAAGGAAACCGTCGCCGAGCCGCCCGAAGTGGCCGACATTTTGCTCGATCTGACGCGGCGCGAAACCCAGGCTTTCTCGATCTCGCTGGCCGAAAATGTGCTGACCTCCTTCAAGGATCAGATCGGCACGATCAACAATCCGCACCGGCATGCCGGCTTCCAGGTGCTGCGCGCACCCGATGTGCCCTCGATCCTGCTCGAGCTCGGCTTTCTCTCGAATGTCGAGGATGAGAAGCTTCTGCTCGATGAGCAGTGGCGGCTGAAGATGGCCGATCTGCTGACGGACGCGGTGAAGCGCTACCACTCGTCGGTTGCCGCCAATGGCGGCTGATGCCGTGGCGAAGATGTGACAGTTTGAGTGAAAGCTGAGGACGGCAGTGGAATGGGGCAGGGGAGCCCTATTTTGCTCACATTCAGGCCGTTACTCCCCGCTATGTTTCTGACCCGAGAGGCGGAATCGGCTTGTCGCAGTGCCGCGCATGGAGTAAGCCGCGCGCAACGTGTAAATTGCGCGATCAGATGCGATAATACCGCCTGCGCCGATTGAAGATTTGGAATACCGGTAGCCCAACATGATCAGACTTCTTGGATATTTCTTCGGCATTGCTTGCGTCATGTTTCTTGGCGCAGCGGCTGTCGTGGCCGTTTATCTGGCCAACGTCGCGAAGGATCTCCCCGATTACGCCGTGCTGAACAGCTACGCGCCGCCCGTGACCACCCGCGTTCACGCAGGTAACGGCGCGCTGATGGCCGAATATGCCAAGGAAAAGCGCCTGTTCCTGCCGATCCAGGCCATTCCGGATCGCGTCAAGGCGGCCTTCCTTTCGGCTGAAGACAAGAATTTCTACAATCATCCGGGCGTCGATCTGACCGGTCTCGGCCGCGCTATCGTCGTCAACGTCCAGAACTTCGGCTCCGGCCGCCGCCCGGTCGGCGCCTCGACGATCACCCAGCAGGTCGCCAAGAACTTCCTCCTGACGTCCGACCAGACGATCGACCGCAAGATCAAGGAAGCGATCCTCTCCTTCCGCATCGAGCAGGCCTACAGCAAGGACAAGATCCTCGAGCTCTATCTCAACGAGATCTTCTTCGGCCTGAACTCCTACGGTATCGGCAGTGCAGCGCTCACCTATTTCAACAAGTCGGTCACCGAACTGACGATCGCCGAATCCGCCTATCTGGCGTCGCTGCCGAAGGGCCCGGCAAACTACCATCCGTTCCGCCATCCGGAAGCCGCGCTGGAGCGCCGCAACTGGGTCATCGATCGCATGGTCGAAAACGGCTATGTCAGCAAGGAAGACGGCGAAGAGGCCAAGAAGCAGCCGCTCGGCGTCACCCCGCGCACGAGCGGCCCGTCGCTCTTTGCATCCGACTATTTCGCCGAAGCCGTCCGCCGTCAGCTGATCGACCAGTTCGGTGAGAAGGCACTCTATGAAGGCGGCCTTTCGGTCCGCACCTCGCTCGATCCGCAGATGCAGCTGGCTGCCCGCCGCGCCCTGCAGGACGGTCTGACGACCTATGACGAGCGCCGCGGTTTCCACGGTCCGATCAAGACGATCGACACGACCTCTGACTGGGGCAAGGCTCTCGCCGACATTCCGGCCCTGTCGGACGTTCCCGAATGGCGTCTCGCCGTCGTTCTCGCCGTCGCTGATGATAGCGTCGATATCGGCCTGCAGCCGCCGAAGGACGGTGGCGGCAAGGTCGGCCCGGATCGCGAACGCGGCACCATCCAGGCAAAGAACATGCAGTGGGCCTATCGCTCGTCGACGGGCGACCGCAAGACCGCCAAGTCTCCCGAAGGGGTGCTGTCTCCGGGTGACGTCGTCTATGTCGCGCGTCTCGGCGACGAGAAGTCGACCTCTTATCGGCTGCAGCAGCCGCCGAAGGTTCAGGGTGGCCTCGTCGCCATGGACCCGAAGACCGGCCGCGTTCTCGCCATGGCCGGCGGTTTCTCCTACGGCCAGTCGGAGTTCAACCGCGCGACGCAGGCAATGCGCCAGCCGGGCTCCTCCTTCAAGCCTTTCGTCTACGCAGCCGCCATGGACAACGGCTATACGCCGGCGTCCGTCATCATGGACGCGCCGATCGAGATCGTCTCCGGCGGTCAGGTCTGGAAGCCTGAAAACTATGGCGGTGAAGTCGGCGGCCCCTCGACGCTGCGTTCGGGCATCGAACATTCGCGCAACCTGATGACGGTGCGCCTCGCCAACGACCTCGGCATGAACATCGTTGCCGAATATGCCGAGCGTTTCGGCGTCTATGACAAGATGCCGCCGCTGCTCGCCATGTCGCTTGGCTCCGGCGAAACCACCGTCCTGCGCATGGTGTCGGCCTATTCGGTCATCGCCAATGGCGGCAAGCAGATCAAGCCGACGCTGATCGACCGTATCCAGGACCGTTTCGGCAAGACCATCTTCCGGCATGAAGAGCGCGTCTGCGACGGCTGCAATGCCGGCGACTGGCAGAACCAGGAAGAGCCCAACGTCGTCGACAATCGCGAGCAGGTCCTCGACCCGATGACCGCCTACCAGATCACCTCGATGATGCAGGGCGTCATCACCCGCGGCACCGCCGCAGGCAAGATCGATCTTGGCGGCCGCGACGTCGCCGGCAAGACCGGCACCACCAATGACGAAAAGGACGCCTGGTTCGTCGGCTTCACGCCGGATCTGGTTGCCGGTCTCTACATGGGCTTCGATACGCCGGCGCCGCTCGGCCGCGGCGGTACGGGGGGCGGCCTCTCGGCCCCGATCTTCAACGAATTCATGCAGGCTGCCGTCAAGGACATGCCGCCGTCCAAATTCGTGATCCCCCAGGGCATGAACCTGGTCGCCATCGATCGCAAGACCGGCATGGCAGCCATGGAAGGCGATCCGAACACCATCATCGAGGCCTTCAAGCCCGGCACCGGCCCGGCCGACAGCTTCTCGGTCATCGGCATGGACAGCACCATGTCGCCGGAAGAAATCCTGAAGACCTCGCCGCAGGCCAACCAGGCAGTTCAGTCGAACAGCGGCGGCCTCTACTAACCACCATCGTCGAACGCCATGCGGCGGCTGCGGGCTTTACATCCGCTGCCGCCGCAACTATTTGACGGGCCAATTCAGATAAACGCAAAGAAGCAGGACAATGCGCGCGGAGATCACAAACGTAGTCGATGAAACCAAGCAGGCTATCACCCTGCTGAGGAGGCATCTTTGACTGGGACCAGGCGATAAGACGGCTGGACTGGTTGAACAACAAGGCAGAGGATCCTAACCTCTGGAACGATGCCCAGGAAGCCCAGAAGCTGATGCGCGAGCGCCAGCAGCTGGATGACGGCATCAACGGCGTGCGGCAGCTCGAGCAGCAGCTGAACGACAATATCGAACTCATCGAGATGGGCGAGGAAGAGGGCGATGCGGGCGTCGTCACCGAGGCCGAGGAAGCGCTGAAGGGCCTCAAGGCCGAAGCTGCGCGCCGCCAGGTTGAGGCGATGCTTTCCGGCGAGGCCGACGGCAACGATACCTATCTCGAAGTTCATTCCGGTGCCGGCGGCACTGAAAGCCAGGACTGGGCGAACATGCTTCTGCGCATGTACACCCGCTGGGCAGAGCGTTCGAAGTTCAAGGTCGAGCTTCTCGAAGTTCATGACGGCGAAGAAGCGGGCATCAAGTCGGCGACGCTGCTGATCAAGGGCCACAACGCCTATGGCTGGCTGAAGACCGAATCCGGTGTCCACCGCCTGGTGCGTATCTCGCCCTATGACAGCAACGCGCGCCGTCACACGTCCTTCTCATCGATCTGGGTTTACCCCGTGATCGACGACTCGATCCAGATCGATATCAACGAGGGCGATTGCCGTATCGACACCTATCGGTCGTCGGGTGCCGGCGGTCAGCACGTCAACACCACGGACTCGGCCGTCCGTATCACGCACATGCCCTCCGGCATCGTCGTGCAGTGCCAGCAGGAACGCTCGCAGCACAAGAACCGCGCCAAGGCGTGGGACATGCTGCGCGCCCGTCTCTACGAGGCTGAGCTCAAGAAGCGCGAAGACGCAGCCAATGCCGAAGCGGCCTCCAAGTCCGATATCGGCTGGGGTCACCAGATCCGCTCCTACGTGCTGCAGCCCTACCAGCTGGTCAAGGACCTGCGCACCGGCGTTGCCAGCACCGCACCCGGCGATGTTCTCGACGGCGAACTCAACGAGTTCATGGAAGCGGCTCTCGCCCACCGCATCAGCGGCAAGCCCGATGCCGTCGTCGACGACATCGATTGATTGTTGCAGACAGACATAAGAAAAGCCCCGGTCTCCCGGGGCTTTTTTCGTTCTACAGGCTCAGGCGGAGATAGACGCCGTTGCGATGCGGACGATAGTAGCGGTCACGATATCGCCAGTCGCGGTGCTCCCGCCAGCGGCGCTCGGCCCGCCAGTCGCGGTGGTGGCGGCGCTCATAGCGCCAGCTGTCGCGATAATGCGGGCGGTGATGACGGTAATAACGGCGATCACGGTGCCGGACCTGCACCACGTCACTCTTTTCGACGGCGGCCAGGGGCGCTTGCGACCGCGGCATGGCCGCTACGGGCTCGACGGCAACAAAGGCCGAACCGATCGAAAGAACGGCCGCGATGGCCAAATGGACGATTTTCATAACGCATCTCCTTGGTAGTTCATGCCCAAGGTTGACCCCCACGGCCTGAACTCGCTCTGAAGACAAGCTTCATGTTCGGTTCATGCGGGGGCTGAGTTCCCCGGGACCGATCACGAAATCGCGCCGGAAAGGTTTTCTCCTTTACACAAGGGCAGAATCTGCTACTTGGCACGCATTGCCCTTGTAGCTCAGTTGGTAGAGCACCTGATTTGTAATCAGGGGGTCGCGGGTTCGAACCCTGCCGGGGGCACCACTAATCTTCACAATCACAATGATTTAGGTCGCGCGGCTGGTTGCGGACACGGATGGCTGTGAGTTCGTGTCCGCCTAATGTCCGTCGAATCGATACGGAACGTATCGGCCGTGAGCGGCGTTGCGGTTGAAAGTTCGTGATTTGGTCACGACTTTAAGGTATCAATGAGTCCAGGCGCTCAAGAGCGGCGTCGCTAGGTGTGGCAGATGATCCGATTTACCTTCGATCCTGAAAAGGCAATCGATGCGATAGAGTTTATAGCCCGGGAGAAGCCGGGCTTAAGCCAATACTATGTCGGCAAAATCCTGTTCTTCGCTGACCGCGAACATATTCTGGATTACGGTCGCCCCATCACGGGTGACAGGTACGTCGCGATGAAAGACGGTCCTGTCCCGTCGGCGGTACGCAAGCTTCTGAACGGAGAGTATGCTGGTCCTATGGCCGCGCGTTTCTTTGAGCGCGTGAACGTGAACCACAAGGGCAATCTTCAGCTTGTGTACGCTAAGGCGGACGAAGCAAAATCGCGTCTTTCCGGTAGCGACAAAGAATATCTGCGTGAGTCGATCGCGAAACACGCGCATCTGACGTACGGCGAGCTTCGTGATCTGTCTCACGAAGATGCAGCTTGGGCAGAGGCTTGGGAGCGTGATGGGTCCGCAGCGGAAGAAATGAACGCCGAGCTTTGGCTTGAAGAGCTAGATAACGCGGACGCCGCGAAAGCTGAGCTTGTTGAAAATCGCCGGTGTGTCGCATAAGCAATGCAGAAGTGGGATGTCGTTCGAATTTACTGCCCATTTTTGGCTAACCCGCACGATAAATACTGCATTTGCATTTGCCCGGTTTCCAATCGCTTCTATTTCGTGAACAGCGATCCGCCACAGTTCCGAAGGGCGCGCGCAGTGGCTGTATCCATTGAGAATTTCGAGGCACACTTCCTCAATCACACTTCCTATGTCGATACGACGACGCTTCTCCAAATCGAGAATGCGCTGGTCGCGGGCGCTTGGGCGCAGGAAGATCGACGTTGCGGAAAGATTGCTCCCTTTCTACAGGAGCGCATTAAGGAAGGCGCGCAATCGCACAACGTTCTTGAAGAAGACGATTTGGCGCTTGTTCTTCTGTGATGATCACAGTCATCGGTAGAAGCTTCGAAACCGTTCCTTGACAGCATAGCTATCAGCCGCTTCGGCCCGTTTACGGTATGGGAAAACGCTCGTCAGCGTAGCGGACGCTGCATCGCCGCGCAAAACACCTTGTCGCACAAGCCCTTTATCCTTTAGCTAGGCGAGCATCATAAAGGGCATTGCATGGGCCGGTCATTTCAGACGCTTGGTTTTCTGGCATCTTCCGCCTCAGAGGCGCTGGCGGCGCGCGAGGAATTGATTCGCATCTATGGCGATGTCCCGGCCGAGGATGCCGATGTCATCGTTGCGCTGGGCGGTGACGGCTTCATGCTGCAGACGCTGCACGGCACCATGAACAGCGGCAAGCTCGTCTACGGCATGAACCGCGGCTCGGTCGGCTTCCTGATGAACGATTACAAGACGGACGATCTGCAGGACCGCATCTGCGCTGCCGTCGAGAATGTCTTCCGCCCGCTGCAGATGACGACCGCCAATGCCGACGGCACCAATTCGACGGCGCTTGCGATCAACGAGGTCTCGCTGTTCCGTCAATCCTACCAGGCCGCCAAGCTCAGGGTCGAGATCGATGGCCATGTCCGGCTGGCAGAGCTGATCTGCGACGGTCTGATGGTGGCGACGCCGGCGGGTTCGACAGCTTATAATCTCTCGGCCCACGGACCGATCCTGCCGCTGGAGGCGCCGCTTCTGGCGATGACGCCGGTCAGCGCTTTCCGTCCGCGCCGCTGGCGCGGTGCGCTGCTGCCCAACAAGGTGACGGTCGATATCCATATTCTGGAATCCGAAAAGCGCCCGGTGAATGCCGTCGCCGACAATTCCGAGGTCAAGTCGGTGCTGCACGTGCGCATCGCCCAGTCGGAGCATATGACGGCCCGTATTCTCTCGGATCCGGACCGCTCATGGTCCGACCGCATCCTGGCCGAACAATTCGAGGATTGAGATGAGAGCCGCAACCGTTCTTCTTACCGCCGCTCTTCTCGCCGGCGCGCACATGGCCGCCGCGGCCCCCGCCGCCGATACGATCCTGCCGTCGTCGATCACCTTTGCGACGAGCACTGGATACTGGGAAGAGAGCAAGGGCGAGATCGCCATCGAGCGCGCGCCGGGCGCGGCACAGCCGGCTGCGGCCGGTGCGGCGCCACGGCATGGCTATTATAAACTCTTTGCTGTGCGCCAGTCCGATCGCACGTCCAAGGTCTATCTGCAGCAGATCGCCCAGACGGACGACAGTCCCGAGGTCGTCTCCACGCTCGAACTGCACGAATTCACCGACCTCAAACCCTATGTCACCGATATCAGGCCGGAAAATTCGACCGGCATCATCAAGCAGCCAGGCCTTTTCGCCACGATTTACCTGAAGACCGATCCGGATGCCGAGCCGGACGGCTGGACCTTGATGATCGACGAGTTCGGCGAGATCAGCGTCGAAAAGGCCAGCAACTGACAGCAGAAAGCCCCGGTCATGCCGGGGCTTTGCACGTCAGGCGATGCGTGTCAGGTCTATTGCTGCGCAGGTTCGTTGATGCTCGACTCGATCTTGGCGCCGTTGCCGGTCTGTCCGGCGCCGGATGGCGTCATCATCACGATGCTGAGCACCGAGCCGACCATCAGAACTACGACCGCGATCATGATTCGCATACGGTTTCCTTGCGTTAATCTGCGAGGCAAACGCGCGATGCGCTTTGTGGTTCCCGAAGCCTATTGCGCAGGGGCAGGCGCCGTGGGGTCGCTGACGGCGGGCGGCTGGGGCGCCAGCGGATCGGATTGCCGCGTCGGCTGGGACGGATCGACCCAGACCAGACTGAGGATGATGCCGACGAAAACTGCGATGAACAGAATGCCGAACAGGAGGGGCCGGATTGCCATGCCGGATTATTTCCTTCTCTCTTGCCATTTCGGTCCGGCGGCTTCTAGCCGCCGCATGCGTTCATTATGAGTCCGCCGCCGAACTTTACCTATTTCGCCAGATAGAGCCGCGCCGCATAGAGCGCGATCGCCGCCGCATTCGAGACGTTCAGCGATTTGATCGCCCCCGGCATGTCCAGCCGCGCCAGCGCATTGACGGTCTCGCGGGTCTTCTGGCGCAGGCCCTTGCCCTCGGAGCCGAGAACGAGAGCCACCTTCTCGCCCGTAAACGTGCCTTCCAGCGGCGCCGGGCCTCCCGAATCGAGCCCGATCGTCACGAAGCCGAGCTTGTGCAACTCACCCACCGCATCGGCGAGATTGGTGATCTGTATATAAGGAATGAGTTCCAGCGCGCCGGAGGCCGATTTCGCCATGACACCCGATTCGGTCGGGCTGTGGCGCTGCGTGGTAATGACGGCCCCGGCATTGAAGGCGACGGCCGAGCGCATGATGGCACCGACATTATGCGGATCGGTCACCTGGTCGAGAACCAGAAGCAGCGGACTGTCCTTCAGCGCTTCCAGGCGGCGCACGGGCAGGGGCCGGGTTTCCAGCATCACGCCCTGATGGATGGCATCGGGGCCGAGCAGCTTGTCGATATCGTGCGGCGCGACCATCTCGACCGGGATGCCCAGCGTCTCCGGATCGATCTCGAGGCGGGCAAGCGCATTCTGCGTCACCGAAAGCTTGATGTTGCGGCGCTCTTTATTATCCAGCGCGGCGCGCACCGTATGCAGACCGTAGAGATAGACCTGTTCGGGCGCCAGAACCGGCGGCTTCCAGTCGTCGCCGCCGCGCTTGCGCTTCTGCGGTGCGGGGGTGGGGATCTCGCCGCGCTCGCGTTTGGCATCGCGGTGCTGGCGCCGCAGCGTCGCATAATGCGTGTCGCGCGGGGTTTTCTCGGTCGCGGGCTTGCCGCCGGATTTGTTGTCTTTGCTCATGCGGCTTTATAGCGGCGCGATCTCGCTGCGCATAGGGTCTGTTTCGTCTCCGGGCCTTTCAACAGGCAATGAATTTTTTCACATTTTTTCTCTTGTCTTCGTGTTGACATGTGAAAACGCACCGGTCATATACGCGGCGCAGATCGAGGGGCGGCAACGCCAAACGGTCTCAGACTTGGTCTTCCGATCCAGACGAAAAGTTATGGAGAGATGCCCGAGTGGTTAAAGGGGACGGACTGTAAATCCGTTGGCTCAGCCTACGTTGGTTCAAATCCAACTCTCTCCACCATTCGTCTCGATCGGACCAATCCCGCGGGTATAGCTCAATGGTAGAGCAGCAGCCTTCCAAGCTGAATACGCGGGTTCGATTCCCGCTACCCGCTCCAGTTTTTCTTTTCATTTTCAAATAATTCTGCGCTCCTGAGCGCCACTGATCTTGCGCGCTGCAGATTGTCTCCCATATGGGCAGCAAGCCCGGAAGACCGTTCGCAATTAGGTCTTGCGCAATCCCGCCGAAAGCCTTAAACGGCGGCACTAAACCGGTTCGCCGGGGTCACCCATTTCGTTCACAGGAAGCATTCAAATGGCAAAGAGTAAGTTTGAGCGCAACAAGCCGCACGTAAACATCGGCACGATCGGCCACGTTGACCACGGCAAGACGTCTCTGACGGCAGCGATCACGAAGTACTTCGGCGAGT